>QMCE01000043.1_pt1 | contig 58735 bp, 37 predicted proteins | sample 1821851 | NCBI WGS metagenome assembly QMCE01 (sample SAMN09453174, study PRJNA476694) | Termite gut metagenome, whole genome shotgun sequencing project. | isolation source: worker | host: Odontotermes sp. | place: South Africa:Pretoria | collected 2016-01-28
ATTCCAGCCTTCGCGCCGCAAGAGGATCAACAAACACGGTTTCCGCCAGAGGATGTCCACCGCCAACGGCCGCAAGGTGTTGGCCGCACGCCGCGCCAAGGGACGCAAGAAACTCTCCGTCTCCGACGAATCGACCATCAAGGGGCTGTAATTCGATTACGAGTTACAAGTTACGAGTTACGAATTTAGCTACGCGCTAATTTCCGATACGAATTAGACCGCATCCATAGAAGGTGTGGTCTTTTTTTATGGTAAAACCTCGTAATTCGTAATTAAACCCTATCTTTGTTCCGGCGCCGCAGGGGCGCTCTGCCGCTCGTGTCGTCTGAGATGCGGGAGGAAAGTCCGGGCAACACAGAGTACCGTCCTTCCTAACGGGAAGAGGTTCGCAAGGGCCTGCAAAGCGTAACAGAGAACAGACCGCCTCGCTTCGAGGTAAGGGTGAAACGGTGGGGTAAGAGCCCACCGCGCGGGTGGCGACACTTCCGCGGCACGACGCACGACGGGTTGCAAGATCATGTATATCGGCGCTACGAGGGTTACTCGCCCCATGCCGAAGGGTAGATCGCTCAGAGACTGCCGGTGACGGCCGTCCCAGATAAATGGCAGAGACCTTGGTTTTTTCGTTTTATAGGTTAAAGTGAATTGGTCTACCAAGGCACAGAACCCGGCTTACAGCCCCTGAGGCGCTTTTTTCAATGGATAATGGATGATTAGCTACGCGCAAAATCATTATCAATTATCAATTATTTGATTATGCGTCTTAAGCTCAACATATCTCCCTGTCCGAACGACACTTTCATGTTCGAGGGGCTCATAAACGGGCGCATCGACACCCGTGGTTATGAATTCGAGTCGGCGTTCGCCGATATCGAAGACTTGAACGGGCGCGTGATGTCGAAAGGCTCCGGTGCACCGGACATAAGCAAGATAAGCTACGCCGTTCTACCCTCCATCACCCACCGGTACGTTCTTCTCGACAGCGGAAGCGCTTTGGGACACGGCAACGGCCCAGTGTTGGTTTGTCGAGAGAGAGACAACTTTCTGGCGACGAACGATCCCGTAATCGCCGTACCGGGCATCCGCACCACGGCAAACCTTTTATTGCAAAAACTTTTCCCGCGGTTCACCGACCGCAGGCCGATGCTGTTTTCGGATATCGCACCCGCCGTCGCCAGGGGCGAGGTCGACGCCGGTGTGCTGATCCACGAGGGGCGTTTCACATGGCGCGACCATGGGCTGGAGCTTGTGTGTGACCTCGGCGAAGAGTGGGATCGCGCCACGGGCGGCCTTCCGTTGCCTCTGGGTGCGATAGTCGCCTCGAGAGGGCTTCCGCCGGAAGTCATTCGCGATGTGGAGGAGATGATCCGCGAGAGTATCGAATATGGCTTCGCACACCCGGAGATTTCACGGGAATTTGTACGCTCACATGCCCGGGAGATGGACGAAGGGGTGATAGACAATCACATCGCGCTGTTTGTCAACAACAACTCGCTCGCGTTAAGCTCCGAGGCACGCTCGGCCATTCACGAACTCACAGGTATCGATTGACAATCTCTTCGAGGTCGATGGCGAGGCGGGACGTCGCGATCTCCATGTTCTTGCCGCGAATACACTGCCCCACATGGTTCGAGATGGAGCGGACTTCCATGGCCTTGACGCCCATTGCCGCGCAGACCGACAGAAATGCCGCCCCCTCCATATTCTCGATCTCGGCCTCGATCGGAACGTCGACCGAAAGGAGACCACCCGCCGCGCTCACGGTGTTGCTGCGAACCGCTCGGTAACCCTTGGGGACGACCGGCACGGGATATGTCTTCTGAAAAAGAGGGGTGAACGTACCCTCGCCGCACTTGCCGCAACAGTCGTTGGCTTTTCCCGAATAACGCCCCAGATCGGCTATGGTCTCGCTCGCCACCACGACCGTCTCTCCCAACTCTATGTCGTCGGTGTAGGTGCCTGCCACACCGGCAAGTATCACCAGATCGGGTTTGGAGTCCGACAGCAGCCGTGCCGTGGCGGCGGCACACTCGGCCATGCCGACTCCGCAATGGACGATGCGAACGCCGTTCTTGACAAAAAATACAGATTCCCTTTCGGTCGGGGTGACTATCACAACATTTTTCATAATCAAAATCGGGCTAAAGCCCTGCAAATTATTAGTCGCTTTTGCTCCGTCGGTTAAAACCGACGGCAATAATTTTCCGCGTAGCTCATTATCAAATCATCAAATTATCAAATTACCAAATCATCAAATCACCAAATCGAATCAATTCACCCTATAGGTTTTTTGTACGCCGCGAACGGCGAGTATCTTGTGGACGAGCGTGTCGACCACGGCCGCGCCCGGCACCTCGACGTTGATAAGCCCCGAAAGCGTGCCGCCTTGCGACGAGAAGTTAATGGAGCGCATATTTAGCTTCAATTCGCCGTTAATGATGTCGGCTATGCGGTTGACTATACCCGGAGAGTCGTCGGCCACCACCCTGATCGTGGCACGGAAAGCGCCTTCGGTTCCCGCTTCCTGTCTCCACCGGGCTGGAATGACCCTGTAGGGGTAATTCACACGCATCCGCGCGGCATTGGGGCAGTCGGCACGATGGATGGTAATGCCCGAGGAGACGGTCACGAAACCGAACACCTCGTCGCCGAAGATAGGGTTGCAGCATCTTGCGAATTTGTAGTCGATACCCGCGATGCTGTCGTCGATCACCAGCGCATCGGAGGAGGCTCGGCCATCCTGCATCTCTCCCCTGCCTTTGGAAGGGTTGACGGCGGCGGCCGCGGCTCGCCTTTCCTCTTCGGTCTCGCCGCTGAGGTGGCGCGAAAGGATATCTTTGGTGTCGGCAATGTCGATCGTCCCGCCCGCTATACGGCCATACAGCTCGGTTCCGGTACGCAATTTATAGTGGCGGCACAGCACGGTGACGGCGTCGTCGATGGGGATCGCGAGTTTCCAGTTCTTGATCTTGCGTTCGAGCTCCTCGCGCCCGAGCGTGGCGGCACGGGCCTCGGCTTCGCGTATGTAGGCGCGTATCTTGTTCTTGGCGCGGGTTGTGCGGACGATGGCGAGCCAGTCGGCTTTTGGACGCTGGTTTTTGGAGGTGAGTATCTGTACGATGTCGCCGTTGGCCAAAGTGTGCTTGATGGGTACGTTGCGGCCGTTGACCTTGCCCCCGACGCACCCGGCGCCGACGTTGGTGTGGATGTGGAATGCGAAATCGAGCACCGTCGCGCCCTTGGGAAGCCGCCGCAGATCGCCCGTGGGAGTGAACACGAAAATCTCACCCGACGAGAGATTGGCGTCGAACCCCTTCGTCGAGACTGTGGCGGTGGCGGTATCGGTATTCTCTATCAGTTCCCTGAGACGTGCCAGCCACTCCTCCGTACCCATCCCGGCTCCCTGCACGCCTTTATATCTCCAGTGGGCGGCAATGCCCCTTTCGGCCACGGCATCCATGCGTTCGGTACGGATCTGCACCTCCACCCAACGTCCCTCGGGGGTGACGACGGTGGTGTGGAGCGACTCGTAGCCGTTCGACTTGGGAATGGATATCCAGTCGCGGAGGCGTTCGGGATTGGGAGTGTAAAAGTCGGTGACGATCGAATAGGCGCTCCAGCAGGCGGTCTTCTCCTCCTGGCGCTCGCAGTCGATTATGATGCGCAGGGCGAATATGTCGTACACCTCGTCGAAGGCGAGATTCTGCGCCCTCATCTTGTTCCAGATCGAATATATCGACTTGGTGCGGCTCTTGATGTGGTATTTCAAGGAGGTGCGGTCGAGCTTTTCGCGTACCGGAGCGAGGAACCTCTCTATGAAGCGTTCGCGTTCGGCGGCCCCGGCCGAGAGATTCTCGACGATCGCCGCGTAATCTTCGGGCTCGAGATACTTGAGCGACAGGTCTTCGAGTTCACTCTTTATCGGATAGAGGCCCAACTTGTGGGCTATCTTGGCGTAGAGGTTAAGGCTCTCCCAGCTCTTTTTCTCGCGCTTTTCGGGCGGGAACATCTCAAGCGTGCGCATCACTTCGAGCCGGTCGGCCAGCTTGATGAGAATGACGCGCGGATCGGTCGAATAGGAGATTATAAGTTCGCGGATGCTGTCGGCCTGTTCGTCGGAGGTTTTGGTCTTGAGGCCCGAGATCCCGGTCATTCCGTCGATGATGGCGGTGCATTCGGCTCCGAACCTCTCCCCCACTTCGCCCGACGTCGCAAGACCCAGCCTCACCACATCGTGCATCAGAGTCGATATCACAGAGTTGCGTCCCAAACCGATCTCGGAGATAACTATCGAGGCGACCCCAACGGAATGGTCGACCAGAGGCGTAGAGTCGTAACGGGCCAATCCTGCGAGTTTTTCGGTCGCAAGAGCAAGGGCATCGGCGATCATTTCGACGCTGCGGGAAGAGTAGACGGCCGCGCACCGATCGAGAAAACCGGAATGTCTTTGGTCTGATTGTTGCAGTTCCTCCATGATATTCAAAGGTGCAAGATATAAAAATTTTGTTTAATTTCGCCGGTATGAAAAATCTGACCGAGCTCATAGGGAACACGCCTCTGGTGGTGTTGGCCCGTTTGGGCGCCGAGAACGGGGCTTTGGCGCGCATACTCGCAAAGGTCGAGTATTTCAACCCGGGCGGCAGCGTCAAAGACCGCATCGCGCTCTCTATGATCGAGGATGCCGAACGCAGGGGAGTTCTGCATCCGGCGGCCGACGGGATGAGGCCCACTATAATCGAGCCCACGAGCGGCAACACCGGCATAGGGCTCGCGATGGTGTGCGCGGCGAAAGGCTACCGTCTGGTGCTGACGATGCCCGAAAGCATGTCGGTCGAACGGCGCGCGATAGTGGCCGCGTATGGCGCCGAAGTGGTTCTCACGCCCGCCTCGGCGGGAATGAAGGGTGCGATCGCCCACGCCGAGGAGCTCAGGGAACATACCCCGGGCGCCATTACTCTGGGTCAGTTCGACAACCCCGCCAACCCCGCCGTCCATTACTCGACCACAGGCCCCGAGATATGGACAGCGACGGGAGGCGAGGTCGATATTCTGGTCGCGGGTGTCGGCACGGGAGGAACCGTGAGCGGCACCGGACGACGCCTCAAAAAAGAGGCGCGCAAGAAAGGCCGCAGCGTGAAGGTGGTGGCGGTTCAACCCGCCGAGTCGCCCGTTTTGACAGGCGGCGCACCGGGGCCACACAAGATACAGGGTATCGGGGCGGGCTTCATCCCGAAAAATTACGACGCGCAGGTGGTGGACGAGGTTGCGGATGTCTCCTACCCCGCCGCCGCCGCCATGTGCCGCGAGATCGGACGGCTGGAGGGACTGTTAGTGGGAGTTTCGTCGGGAGCGGCGATCTGCACGGCGCTCGAACTCGCCCGAAAGCCCGAAAACCGCGGCAAAACCATTGTGGTCATTCTGCCCGACACGGGCGAAAGATATCTTTCCACCGGACTTTTTTAAATTACGAGTTACAAATTACGAATTACGAATAAGCTACGCGATAATAAAATTTGTAACCCGTAATTTGTGCTGGACTCGTAATTCGTAACTCGTAATTCGTAACTCGTAATTGATTATGATCGACATTATCAGAAAGAACAATTTGGTTCTCCGGCAGTTGCTGTTCATGGGCATACTTATCCTGATGGGCGCAGTGATGATTAAACAACTCTCGTTCTTCATCGGTTCGTTCCTCGGGGCGATCGCGTTCTACATCGTCTTCCGCAAACTCATTTTCAACATGATCGAACGACACCGCTGGCCTGCGTGGCTGGCCGCGCTCGTCATCGTGGCGGGCATCTGTATCGTGCTTCTGGGATTCGGCTATCTGCTGATCGATGTGATCGCACAGGAGTTCAACAGCATCGACATATCGGGGATTCCCGATATGGCGCGCGACGCCGTGCCCAGGATCAACAATATGATAGGGTTCGAGCTTGTCTCGCCCGATCTGGTCCATTCGTCGACGAGCGTGCTGGCCAAGATCGCCAATTCGGTGCTCAACACCACATACAGTTTCGCCGCCAATATCCTGATGACGATCCTCATTCTCTACTTCATGCTCACTCATGCGCGAAAACTCGAGCACCGTGTCGGTAAATACATACCGTTCTGCGGAGACAGCCGCCGTGTGCTGATGGAGGAGATGACCTCGATCATTTACAGCAACGCCGTGGGCATTCCCTTCATGATGCTCGCCCAGGGGCTTGTCGCGGCGCTCGTCTACTGGCTCTTCGGCCTGCCCAACGTGGTGTTCTGGGCCTTCCTGACGGCTATTTGCGGACTTATACCTATGGTTGGGACGATCATAGTGAGCGTACCGCTCGGCATTTGGTTCCTCGCCCAGGGGTTTGTCCTCAAAGGCATACTGCTGATGGCGTGCGGCTTGCTGGTGATCGCCAACGTCGACAATCTGGCGCGTATCGGAATGAACAAGAAGATATCGAACACCCACCCGCTGATCATCATCTTCGGGGTTATCATGGGTATCCCCCTGTTCGGTTTCTGGGGCATAATCTTCGGGCCGCTCATGATCTCGACCTTCCTGCTGTTGATACGCATATACTATCGCGAATACCGCCTGCTCGACCCCAAGGACGACGAGGAGGCCATAGGCGACAAGCACGGCGCAACGGGCGCCGCCGGGCACAACGCCTCGCAGAGAAAAGCGACGAAGACTTCCACCGACACGAAATAGCGTGATCGGATAATACGAAAAAAGGAGCGTGGCTGGAACCGCGCTCCTTTTATATGCCACGCCAACTATTAAACGACCGTTTTGAGTATCGCCGAGAAGAGCGAGTGCCAGAGGTAGTTCCACATCGAGCGTTCGGGGTCGCGCTCGTATTCTCCCTTGCTGTCCCGCAGTTTGCCGCGCCCGTCGCGCCCCGGATTGTCGGAGCGGATCAGCACATCGTCGACAAGGAAGGTGAGAAAGCCTCTTTTCCGGTCGTGCTTGTCGAGAAACTCAACCTGCAGATCGTTGTAGGCCATCGTCATATCGGTGTGCGACCGGGCAAGCGTGCCCGTGATCGCAAAATCTATACTTTTGATGCGCCCCGAAGTTATCCGCGCGTTCATCAACGGTTCGATAGCCCGGTTGAAGGCTTTCATGTCGGTGGCGCCGAGGCGGCCCGTAACCTCCCAGTGGTTGTCGGCGGCGCTTACCGGGAACCGGAATCGGACGTTCAGACGGCCGCTGGCGAATAGCACCGTGGAGAGATCGATGGTTATAAAACGGTCGTGGCCTTCGGCTATGTTCGTTACGTTCACAGCCTTCCCGCTACCGCCCGAAAGCGTCACCACCCCGGGAGAGGAACCGTTCGCGGCGAGTTCGTCGTAGGTGACATCGAGATTTTCGAAACTCAGGGCTTTTATATCCACCGGCAGCGGCAGACGCTGTATCGACTGGTAGAGCATCCGCTTGGTGCGCGGCTGCTGATACACTTTCTTATTTTTGTATGAGGCGATGTCGGCGGAGGCGAGCGAAACCGAGTCGATCGACAGCATCTTCTCGGAGATAAGTCGCTCGAAATCGACCCCGGAGCACGATATCGTGCCGAGGGTGATCGCCGTCCAATCCTCGTGGGTCTCCGAACGCCGGGCGAACTCATGTTTCGAGAATTGCGGGACGAGCGCGAAACCGCCCAACGCGAGCGTTCCGGCGTCGCCGTCGAGCCTCACACTGTCGGCGCGCAAAACCTTGGAGCCCGCTCCGAAACCATACACCACGCTGTCGACCCGCAGGCGAATATCCCGTGGCGGCGCCTCGAGAGTCACATCGCGCACCGAAAGCTCGGCTTCTCCCAGCGACAGGCGGGTGTTCTCGCTGTCCGAGAGCCATTTCACATATTCGAGGGCGGCGCCGGTGACGGCAACCCTGCCGATATCGAGCGACGAGAGTTTCCCGGAGATAGTTTCGAGAAAATTGCCCGAAGCGGGCAGAGTGTCGACACCAGTGGTCTCTTTGGTGACGAGCGTGCCGCGGGGCGAGGCGAGGATCAACCTGTCGGCTCCCACGGCGGGCAGTCCCCCCACCTTTTTGAACCTGATACCCCGGGCCGTCAGACTCTCGAGCGCCACATCGAGCGAAACGATGTCCCCCCCACGCTGTGCGGGATCGTCGTTCTGAGCCACGATTTTCACACGGTGCAGAGCCACCTGCCTGCGCGGCAGAGAGATGGCGATACGCCCGATATCGACCGTCGCGCCCGTGTCCGAAAGGGCGCTCTCGATCGTTTTTCTCACATAGTTTTTCAGATATGCCTCGGCGCCCAGCACTCCCGCAACGAGAAGTCCGACGATCGCGACGGCGATAATAAGCGCTTTTCTTTTCATGGCTCGCATTCGTTTTTAACGAGCCTGTTAAGCAAAACTTGCGCCAAATGCGGTTATCGAGCGGTGGAATTCCCCCCCCCCCGGAGCGAGATCCCTGCGGGGCGGTCGGGCCACCGCAGGGAAGACGGGCGCGAATAGGTTGGCTGGGGAGGGGACGCGCCCGGAGTAGTATAGGTCCCTGCGGGGCGGTCGGGCCACCGCAGGGAGTTCGGACGCGAAAAAAAATCAGGTTGGCTGGGGGTGTGATGCGTCCGAATTAGATGTTTACAAACAAAAAAAGAACGTGTAAACTCATCGGTTCACACGTTCTTTAAATCTTTGCTTGGGAGAGCCTGCCTCCCGTCGGTCACTTTGCCGCATCGTCGAGCAGTTTCCCGTGGGCCATGTCGCGGATATTGTCGTAATGTTCGCTTACCAGTCGGCGGAGTTCGTCGAAAAACTCTTCGACGGGAACGGCCCCTTCGTCGATGGCTTGTTGCCATTCGGAGACCATAACCTTACTCATCGTCCGGCCATTTTGCGATCCGTACTTTCATCTCGCCGACAAACTCGTCGACCGACATAGCGTTGCATTCGGCGCAAGCCTGTTCAAAGGTTTTGTCCTCCGTTTTCTCGACCGTTGCCAAGGGCAACTTTTCGAGATAGTTCACCAATGGCAGGGCCAACGGGTTGCTCATGTCGATCTTTACGGTTGTTGTCATGGCAAAATCGTTCTTTGCCACAAAGATAGTGCAAGCCGAGAGGAATGCCAAATAAATTTGGTATTCCCGAGGCGCAGCCTATCTAAAACAAGCGAAGCGCAGTTAAAGATAGCGATAATTCTTTAAAAACGTGTAAACCAATAAGTCAAAGAACGTGTGAGACGTGAATCTCGATTTGTTCCCTGCGGGGCGGTCGGGCCACCGCAGGGATTCCGGGCGCGAAAATCATGTTGTCTGGGGGAGGGGGATGCGCCCGGAGTGTAAATGTCGTTTTCAAAGAGCGGTCGGAGAGACCCGTTTTGTTCCCTGCGGAGCGGTCGGGCCCGCAGGGATGATCGTTTTTGTCAGATCGACTATAAATCTCTATTCGGGGCCGTTCTTTTAGCGGACGCAACGGACTAATTTGCCGTCGGTTTTAGTGCCGCTACTTGACGAGTGCGCGTATCCACTTTGGAACGCCAGACCCCACCCGGCGGTGTTACCGGCACTAGTGGACGACCAATAACTCCCGTGTGTGCCCTGAAGTCTCACGACACCACCGGTCTCGTTGCCTCTTTGCCCGCCAGCAGGTAGAGATGTGTTCCGAGCGGTTCCCATCAGGAAAGTACCTATGCCGGGATTGGCCGCAGATGCGGTACCGGTAAGAGCCCAACGGTAATGAACGCCTGTTCCGGTATCGCCTTCATAGGATGTGTCATGGTTGGTTGTAGCGCTATGGCCGATAAAGTCTCTATTTTCTTGGTTCGAGGGAAGGCGCCAAGTACTACCTGCACCATAACCATTTCCATCGCCGTCGCCGAAATAATAATCGCACGGGTCTCCAAGCCCCGCAGTGAGGTCTGTACCGATGGTTGCATTCTGAGGAGTTCCCGAAGATACCGGTAGCGCAGCCCACTGATTCGCCTGACTGCCGACGTAAGTCTTGGTGGCTGTAAGGTCTCCTTTCCACTGGGTAGGTGAGGCAACTATGTCTGCCGAAGTAAATGCACCGTTGCCCTCGCTGCTCACAGCAACAAGTGAACCGAACTGGAAGTAGGCCGCGTAAACCGGCACGGGTGATTGTCCATTGCCGTAACCAATGTTGGCGTCACCTTCGAGAGTGAGATCACCTTTTTTCCGGCCGCCGGGGCCGTCGGTGGCATAGTAACCTATCACACCGTCCGGAACCCTGACACCCTCAACGGGCACAAGCTTGACGCAACGGATAGTCATAGCTGTAGAGTAGCTGGCGGTATTATAGGACGGGGTCACATTCGAACTGAAGAAACTCATGCAGTAGCCATTGACAGCATTGTTCGCCGTAGAAGACCAGTAGTTCCCGGCAGAGCCTTGCGTGTTCGCCCATCCAATAGTATTACGGCTCCCCGCAGCAGGCAGAATTTCGTTATTGGCGATTCCCATCGGAAAGGTACCTGTGCTGGGAAAGCCCACGGTTCCACCATTAGATGTCCAACGATAATGAACTCCTGCTCCGGTCTTTCCGTTATAAGTCGCTCCATTAGAGGAGGTACCGTCACGACCGATGTAGTCGATATTGTCCTGGCGTGTAGGCGTCTTCCATTCGCTCCCGAAATAATATGTGCAGGCATCCCCGATACCGGCGGAACCAACGGTGGTCGGCCATATAGGAGTGGCGGAAGTATTGTCCAGATCATCACCATAAGGGATGTTATTCCACTGCTGTCGTGCCGTTCCGGTACCAACGTGATCTCTGATCGCGGCAAGGGCGGCTACATCGTCGCTGTGTCCGGCAAAACCTTTCGCGGCAACGATGTCGGCAGAGGTGAAGTCACCGTTGTGCTGACTGCTTGTCGCAACGAGCGAACCCCACTTGAAGTAGGCGGCGTAGACCGGCACGGGCGATGTTCCGTTGCCGTAGGAGAGCGAGGCGTCGCCTTCGAGGGTCAAGGCGCCTTTTTTCCGACCGTCGGGGCCGTCTGTGGCATAGTAGCCTATCACACCGTTCGGAACCCTGACACCCTCGACGGGCTGGCGTTCCTGAGTTATAGAGACTTTATCACTAACGACGGGACTGGAGCCGAGCGCTACGACCGAGACTTCGTCGTTGCGCGTTGTTGTTGTGCCGTTTGAGCTGTTTGTGTACACGGTGAACGTACCGTCCCAGTTATTGGCCGCGGTGCCGGGGGTAGTAATCTCGACGATGAAGTTCCCCATGGCAGGTTTCGTCACGAACCATGGGCCGTCGGCCTTGACCGTCACGGTCTGTGAGGTACTACTGTTCCTGTCACCCCACTCGAAGGTCAGATTATCGGGTGAAGCCTCGATGCTTCTTGCCACCGGGAGCGGCTGTACGCAACGTACAGCGTAGCCTTGAGTGATATCACCTGTACTGGAGGCATGTACGTCGTGGATCCCGCTGCCGATTATCAACATGTATCCCTCCACGCTACGCTCACCCGCCATGGACGACCAGTACTGCCCATAAGAGCCTTGATTTTCCACCGTTCCATTCGCGGCGCGACGTCCTGCGGCAGGCAGGAACATAGACCAGTCGGCAGGATAGGCGGTCGACCCGTCTCCGGCACGCATTCCGGCGGGAATACCGCTACCTGCACCGTTGGCGGCATACCATACCGAATGGTGGTTCCGAGTGGGATTCATATATGTCGATACGCCGAATGTACCTGCATTCCAACTTGCATAGGAGCGAGCAGGCTCGTAAGTAGCATTGATGGAGCCACCGACCGGCAGACGCCAGCCACCGTCGTATTTGTCGCCGAAATAGTACATACACGGGTCGCCTTTGCCTGTCGACGGGATGTGGTAGGATGGGTCGGAGACATCGTTTTTGGTGGAATAGTCACCCATAGCGTAGGAAGGGATACCAGCCATGGTGGGGCTCGATTTCAGTGCCGTGTAACCCGTCCACTGCGACGGCCCGGCAATGATGTCCTCCGGTTCGAGGGCGGAACCCGCCGTATCCGTGGGGTCGCTACTGACGGCGACCAGCGAACCGAACTTGAAGTAGGCGGTGTAGACGGGTTCCTGTTCGAGACCGCCGAACTCTTCGAGGGCGTATTGACTGATCTCGGCGTTCGAAGCGTAGACCGACGAGCCTTTCAGAGTGAGTTCGCCGTTAGCCTTGTAACCGATCACACCCGGTGCGGCGTGAACTCCTGCCGGTGCGGGAGCTTTTTGGGTTACAACGATTTGATCGCTGAGAACGGGGTTGGAGCCGGTGGCGGTGACGGTGATGGTAACGGTGCGCGGAGAGGTGCCGTTGTTCGGGGTTCTCGGAGCTATGGTGAACCTGCCGTCCCAACCGTTGTCCGCGGTGCCGGGGTGGTCGACGATGACGCTGAAGTTGGTCGGGTCGGGGTTCGACACCGTCCACGGGCCGTCGGCGTAGACGTTCCCCCTATATGTCCGCCACGACCGCGGGCTTGACGCAACGGACGGGGTGGCCGTTGGCGTAGAGGTTGAAGTTCGATGCGTGGACTCCATCGGAGGTGAAGTACAGGCTGTTCCCGTCGGTGTTGCTGTGCGCAGTAGACGACCAGTAGTAACCGCCGGAGCTCTGGTCGCTCACGCCGCCATTGGAGTTGTAGCGGTAACCCGCAACAGGGAAGAACATGCCTGCCTCGCCGGGTCTTTTACTCATACGTCCGGCGGGAATGCCCGTGCCCAAATCATTTGCGTACTTCCAATCCAATGAAGTCGGAGAATATTCGGCGCCGCCATTGTATGGATCGCCCGTCGGCAGACGCCAATTTTCATCGTACTCTCCGTCGAACCAGTAGGCACACGGGTCGCCGAGGCCCTGCGAGGCGTTGGTGGCGATAGTCGCTCCGGACGAGAGGGCCTCGGATTTTGGGACTCCGGCCCAAGTGGGACTCGCTTTCAGTGCCGTGTAACCCGTCCACTCCGACGGCCCGGCGATGATGTCCTCCGGTTCGAGGGCGGAACCCGCCGTATCCGTGGGGTCGCTGCTGACGGCGACCAGAGAACCGAACTTGAACATAGCGACGTAGACCGGTTCGGTTTCCAGACCGCCGAACTCTTCGAGGGCGTATTGACTGATCTCCGCGTTTGCGGCATAGACCGACGAGCCTTTCAGCGTCAGTTCACCGTTAGCTTTGTAACCAATGATCCCCGGTGCGGCGTGAACGCCTGCCGGTGCGCCCGGCTTAATGTTGTGGGTTACGGCGACCGTTTGCGGGGCGGCGCCGGGACTGGCGGAACCTGTCGCGGTGACGACTATGTTGACGGTGCGCGCGGAGGCGCCGGTGTTTTGGCTTGTGGGAACCACGGTGAACGAGCCGTCCCAGTTGTTTGCCGCTGTGCCGGGGGTGACGACGACGGTGAAATTAGTCTCGTCGAGGTTCGCAACAGTCCACGGGCCGTCGGCGGTAACCGTCACGGTCTGCGCGTCGCCCGACGTATTCTCGTCCCACTCGAAGGTCAGGCTTGTGGGCGTAACGCTGAGGTTGTCCGCCACGACCGCGGGCTTGACGCAGCGGACGGCGAAGCCGTTAGAAGAGAGAGAGGAATTACCTGTGGACAAAGTGGATACTGTGAACTGCATAAACATCCCGTTGTCACCACTGCTTGCCGTAGTCGCCCAGTAGCTTCCGCCGACATTACTGTATTCTAAACGGAAATAACCGGTCGCACCTCGGGAACTCGTACCGGGCAGGAATATGCTCCTGTCTTGATTCACAATGGACAGACTGCCGAGACCACCGTTGTTTACTTCGGTTACATGAGTCCAATCTGTCAACTTGCTATTATTCCATCCCGAGGTTCCACTGCGGGGAGTGCGATATGTTACGCCGCCATATCTGCCGTCTTTGGTGAGTTCGTTGCAAATATCACCCTCACCTTCGGCCGGGACATTGATTATATCGTAATCGCCATGCGAAGTGGTATAACCCGATGACGAGAAACCACCGTAGTTGACGTCACCCGCGGCACCGGTGATCGGATGGGCGCCCATATTGTAATCGTCGTTGACCCAAACCACGTCGTCGATGCTCCACGGATCGCCATAGCCACCTATCATGGCAACCATCGAACCCCACTTGAAGTAGACTGCGTAGACTTCTTCGTTTTCGAGACCACCGAACTGGTCGGCAATATCCTCGATGTAGGCGTACTCGGCGCCGACCTTATTCGCGGCGTATGTGTTCGAACCACGGAGGGTTAGAGAGTATTTATCGTTGTCTTCCTGGATATTCAACTCGCCGGACAACAGCTTCTTGTAGTCGCTGCGTTTGATACCGACGACACCGGGTGCGGCGTAAACCATATTGTTGCCCATCTGAATTACGTTGACCGTTTTCGGAGCGGCGCCGGGACTGGCGGAACCTGTCGCGGTGACGGTGATGTTGATGTTGCGCCCGTCCAAAACTGTTGCGGTTTTCGGAACCACGGTGAACGAGCCGTCCCAGTTGTTTGCCGCTGTGCCGGGGGTAACGACGACGGTGAAATTAGCCTCGTCGGGGTTCGCAACAGTCCACGGGCCGTCGGCGGTAACCGTCACGGTCTGCGGAGAGTTGATTTCGTCATATTCGAATACCAGCTTGTCGGGCGTAACGCTGAGGTTGTTCGCCACGGGAAGCGGCTTGACGCAGCGGACAGTGTTGCCGCCGCCGGCTTTGTCGTAGTTCAACGGGTTGAGGATCGTGCTACCGAAGCTCAGGTTGTACCCGATGGCGCTACTGGCCGCTGATGACGACCAGTAAAACCCGCTGGAGCCCTGACTGTTCACGGAGCCACTCGTGTAACGGTACCCCGCAGCAGGGAAGAACAGACCTGCCTCACCGGCTCTTTTACTCATACGCCCGGCGGGAAGGCCCGTGCCCCAACCATTTGCGGCCTTCCATTCCAATGAAGTTGGGTCGTAGTCGGGAGAACCATTATAGGGGTTGCCTGTCGGCAATTTCCAATCGCCGCCATGTTCAGTACCGAAATAGTACATACATGGGTCGCCCTTACCTGTCGACGGAACGTGATAAGAGGGATGGGAGACGTTGCGCTTGGAGGCAGTAGTATGGTCAGTCGAAGTGTACTCAGGGATATTGCCCCAAGTGGCACCGATGGCAGCTCTCGCGCCTTCGAGGTCGCCTTTCCACTCTGTCGGCGCGGCGAGAATATCGTCAGGTTCGAGGTAGGGCTCTTCATTGTCAGTCGGGTCGCTACTGATGGCGACCAGAGAACCGAACTTGAAGTAAGCGGCATAGACCGGTTCGTTTTCCAGACCGCCGAACTCTTCGAGGGCGTATTGACTGATCTCGGCGTTCGAAGCGTAGACCGACGAGCCTTTCAGCGTGAGGGAGCCGTCGGCCTTGTAGCCTATCACACCCGGCGCGGCGTGAACACCCACCGGAGCGGTCGGCGCGGGCTGGATACAGCGGATGGGGAAGGCCAAGCTGTTACCCATGGACGGAGACATATTTTCGGAGCCGAAATACAGGATGCGTCCGTTTCCCCATTCGTCGTCTGCGGTAGACGACCAGTAGACCCCCTCAGTGCCATTACCATACATGGAGCCGTCGTTGTATTGACGGTTACCTGCAGCAGGCAGAGATGTGCCCTGAGATGTTCCCATCGGGAATATTCCTCTGCTGGGTTTGCTCTCACTTGTACCCTCATCCCAATTGTAATAAACGCCCGGGATGGGAGTCGGATAATTTTCTCCATCATTAGAAGTACCGTCACGACCGACGAAGTCGATATTGTCCTGGTGGGAGGGAAGACGCCATGTGCTGCCAGCGCCATATCCGTTGCCGTCACCGTCACCGAAATAGTAGTCGCACGGGTCGCCCAGAGCATTGGCAAGGTTGGTACCGATGGTTACATTCGTCGCAAGTCCCGAAACTTCCGGTACCGCGCGCCACTGCTCCTCCTGACTGGCGACGTAGGCCTTGGTGGCCGCGAGGTCGCCTTTCCACTGGGTCGGCGAGGCGACTATGTCTGCCGAAGTGAAGGGACCGTTGTCATGGCTGCCCGCGGCCACGAGCGAACCGAACTTGAAGAAGGCCGCGTAGACCGGCACGGGCGAAGTTCCGTCGCCGAAGTCGAGGTAGGAGTCGCCTTCGAGGGTCAGGTCACCGGCTTTTTTCGGGCCTTCGCCGTCGGGGTCCTCGCCATAGTAACCTATCACACCCGCCGGAACTCTGATACCTTTCGGTATGGCCGGAGCGGAGTTGACGCAACGGACGGTGGAGCCGTTCGAGTAAAGGTTGGCGTTGGTGGGGTACACGCTCGAGCCGAGGAAGTACAGGTTGAACCCGGCGGTGTCGTTGTGCGCGGTGGTCGACCAGTAGATCCCGTAGACGCCATGATTGCTAACCATGCCATTGACGGCGTTGCGGTAACCCGCCGCAGGCAGGAAGATCGTCTTGTCGTCGTTGACCAGGGCCGAGGTTCCGCCGCCGGTATTCACGGCGGTCACCGGATTCCAATCGGTTGACACGGAACCGTACCAACCGGCGAGACCTCCGCGCGGAGTGCGGTAGGATGTGCCGCCGGGGTAGGCTCCGCCTTTGGTGAGTTCGGCGCAGATATCGCCGTGGCCCAGGAACGGAGCCTGCACGACATCGTTATCGCCACCGACTTCGAGGTGTTTGGCCGCCGAGAAACCGCCGTAAGCGTTTTCCGCGTTGGAAGCGGTGATCGTGCCCACGAAATCGGGATTGACCCACACCACGTCGTCGACGCTCCACTCGTCGCCCTCGCCGCCGATCATGGCGACCATCGAGCCCCACTTGAAGTAGACGGCGTAGACGGGTTCGTTTTCCAGACCGCCGAACTCTTCGGCTATCACGTCCTCGATGTAAGCGTAATCGTTGCCGACCTCGGTTTTAGCATAGGTGCTCGAACCCTTGAGCGTCAGGGTGTAATTGCCCGCCTTGGCGTCTGCGAGGGTATATTCGCCCGATTTCAGCTTGTCGTAGTCGCTTTTCTTGATACCCACCTGTCCCGGCGCGGCGTAGGCCCTTGCGGGTTCGGGGGTGCGGACGCAGCGGACTGCGAAGCCTGAGTTGTCACTGGTAGTGATCGAGGGATGTATCGATGCAGTGTCGAAGTAGAAGTAGTTCACGTCTTCGCCGTATACAACGGATGACAAGTAGGACCCATAGTCACCCTGATTGCGCACGGAGCCATTACCCCTGTCACGGCACCCGGCAGCAGGCAGGAATATCGTCTTGTCGGTGTTCACTACGGACTCTCTACCACTGACACCTATATTTACGGTGGTTACATGGCTCCAGTCGCCTCTGGCGGTTCCGCCAAGTCCTGTACCGGGAGTACGATATATACCACCCGTGAGTTCAGCACAGATGTCGCCGTGACCATCGGCCGCATTCTCAACGATATCGTTTTGATCTATGCCCGAGCCTTTGTCCTCAGCCTGCGTAAAGCCGCCGTAAATGCTCGCCGTACTGTCATCAGTGATCGTTCTGGCGTAGTCGTCGTTGACCCAAACCACGTCGTTGGCGCTCCATGTGTCGCCCCTGCCGCCGATCATGGCGACCATCGAGCCCCACTTGAAGTAGACGGCGTAGACCGGTTCTTCTTCCAGACCGCCGAACTCTTCGGCGATATCCTCGATGTAGGCGTACTCGTCGCCAACGATATCCGCGGCGTAGGTGCTCGAACCGCGGAGGGTGAGGCTGTAAACGCCCGCCTTTGCGTCTTCGAGGGTATACTCGCCCGACATCAGTTTCTTCAGGTCGCTTTTCTTGATACCCACCTGTCCCGGTGCGGCATATACTGCCTCGATCAGACGCGCCTCCTGCGTGACCCGGAGGTAGGTGGTGAAGCGTTTGGCCTTGAGAGTCCAGTCGTGGAATATCTCGTTGACGGTCGAAGTGTTGGCGGGAGCTTCGATGGTCACGGTGTAGATGTCGCCCTCGGGGCCCGACAGAGTGTAGGTGATACCGTCTATGGTGGCGGTCTTTTTCGTGGGATCATTGGCGACGAGTTGCTCTCCGCCCAGAGTCAGCGTAAAGTCGGGAACATTGGTCTTGATCTCGACCGTGGCGATCTCGCCGTCGCCGTCCAGAACAACATCCTGAGGGAAGATGTTGAGATAGTAGGTTCCGTCGAAATGGACCATGCCCTTCAGGCCTTCGTCCCAGTCGAGTATCTCGCAGGTCATGTTCATCGCGTTGGCTTCGTAGGCCGTGATGACGTCGGGATAGCCCTCGCCCGTAACTTTCTGGATGCTGAACTGATAGAGGTGGTTGCGCAGAACGTCGATCATATTGCCGTTCCGGGCGAAATCTATACGGTAGTAGCTCGTCTCCTCGTCGTAGGTTCCGTCGCCGTTCTCGTCGTAGACACCGCCCACGACAACCGCCATGCGTTCGAGATGGTTCTCGTCGCCCGAGGTGCCCGCGCCGTCCAGAATGGTTTCGGCTTCGGGAATGTAGATATCCTGAGTGGAGTAGAGGCCGTCGGTGGCCGCGAACGCGAATTTGGCCGCCTCGGTATCGATGGCCTCGAGCTTCGTCGTCGAAGCGGGGATCGTCGGGATATCTTCCGTCAGGTTCGCCATCACGGGGATCAGCGCGTAGCGGTTGTTGGGCCTGACGATGTTGACGCTCTGCAGTTCGAAGGGTATATCCTCTTCTTCTTCATTGAGTCCGTCCCACGACCACGGATAGGGCTGGTCGGCCGTGTATATCGGCTCGTGCCCCACCCCGACGTCGATGCGGGCAATGGCGCGCATGAGGTCGACCGACGGTTTGGCCGACGGATTTATAACCATCTTGGGAGTTTCGCCCCACATCGGGATCGTGCCGCCCGAGGGGTACATCTTGCTCTCGATGACGTCGTAGATGGTTTTAATCACCGCACTGTAGGAGTTGCCTATTATCGTCGACGAGGTCTGGTCGAGATCGTTGATAAGTCCCCGGTCGATCAGGATTTCGCGGGCGTTGGCCAACACCACCAATTTGTATTGCGACGAGGTGCCGACCCCCATGCTCGGCGGAAGAGTGACCTTGAATTCGCCGGCGCCACTGTAAATGTCCTCGGGATGGGTCATGGTGCCCGTCGCGTCCTTCACGTCCTGCCCCGCCTTGATGTCGACGAGTTCGTCGGCGTTATCGAAGAGCAACACATAGACGTCGTCGATCGTGTTCTCGGCGGCATAGCTCAGAGAACGGGTCGTGGGCGAAGTGTAGCTTCCCGGCGTTTTCAGCCTGAGCACCAGATCGGTTTGGGTTTTCTTTTGAGGATCGTCGGGATCCATGGAGATATCCATAACGCAGGATACCGCCGAAGTCATCACCGCCGCAATGAGCAGAGTGTTTAGTAATTTTCTCATTTTCTATTATTATTTTTTTGTATTATATTTTCAATCTCTGTCGGTGATGGGGTTGAGGTTCACTATCTCCCAGTCGTAGATGTATATTTTAGTGGTGAGGTCGGAAAGGATCGATATTTCGATCGGGAATTCGTACTCGCGGTCGATGGCCTCCTGATCGGGATAGAGGAAATCCCCCTCTTCTCCCTTGACCTGCTGGATCGCGTCGACGATGTTGAGCGGATATATCATGCTTTTGCCCGAAACGGGGTTGACCACGTTGAGGCGTATGGGATCGGTACCGGTGTGACGGTCGACGTTGAGGTGTATGGTCTTAATGTCGACGTTCATCGTGCTGGGGGTGAGCGAACTTTGCAGCGGCTCGTAGCGAACCGTGCGGGCGTGATCGTCGATGGTGTTGTCCCATCCGTAGCGGCCGTTCTTGCCCGCGACCCAAACCTGAAGCAACTCGTCGGCATCGGCGCGCGTGGTCGCGTCATAGTGCGGCAGATGCTCTATACCCGTGATCGTGACCTTGATAACATTGGTGTTGCGGATGAAGTCGAAATCGACGCTCTGGTTCGTGAGCGGCAGTATCTTGAAGCTCTTCACGGCGGCATGGAACAGGTCGTCGAAAGCGGCGGTTCTGGGGGCGATATCGCCCTGCACCACGGCCGAAAGCTCGTCGTACTCGAGCATCATGTAGAACTCGCCGAGGGTCGTCTCACCTATGCGGATCGACGAATGGCGGTGTGCGGCGGCGTTCTCCATCCGGGCTTCGAAAAACCCGCCGCCGATCATATCGTCACTGCTGCCGCCCCAGGCCGTGAAGGTGTAGTCGCCTCCGGGAAGATCCTCGATCTCGGCATACCCGCGGGCGATGTCCGCCTCGGTCGCCTCGACGATGCGCACCAAAAGGCCCTCGGCATCGAAAATATATACATGGATATCCTGCACATGGTCGGTCAGTCGGTCGACCATCTCTTTATTCCATGTGTAGCTGAAATTCAACCTGAGGACGCCGCAATCGGAGAGATCCTCACGCAGACTGCAACTGATCGCCATCAGGGTAATAAGCGGTAAAACAATCAATTTTTTGAACATATCGTCTTTTTTAAGTTTTTGCCTTGTGGACGGCAGGGGAACCACCCCCTGCCGCCCTGTGAAAAAGAGTTTGGGTTAAAGAATCGGAGTGAGGCCCTCTATAGACCAGTCGATGACACCGACTTTGACCAACAGCTCGACATCTTTCGGGTTGGGAGTGGTGCCGATCTCGTCCATATCCAACGTGATACCGGCGGTTTCACCTATCTGGTATATCTTACCGCGCAAGAATGCGGTTAATTCTTCAGTGGTCTCCTCCTGGTAACCGGTTACGGTGAGGTAGCGGTCGTTGACAGTCTTAGGCTGATCGTAAACTCCTTCGTTGAGGGGGTCTTCGGCCATGAAGTTGATCTCGCTGAAGTGGATGATGAAACGGGGGAGGCTGCCTGCCGCCATGTGATAGGCCCAAACATTGCCTGTTCCGGGCTTAGCAGTTATTTCTCCAGTGACAGTGTCCACATACGATGCATACGTTCCCGCGTCGGCAACACCGACGTTGGGATCGGTCGGGTCAACCACTGCGGGGTTGGTCGAGAAATCCTTGCTCTGAGCCTGTTCCCACAAGTCGCCCGAGGGAGCGGCAGTTGCGGTGAAAGCCGAATAGTAGTCGTCTACATAGACACCGGCAATGGTGAAGGAGGTGACGTTCGCGCCGCCGACCACCTTGTGCAGTTCCATACGGGTGTAGAGCGGAGAGAGTTTGATGTCGACTTCACCCTTACCGTCGGCTACGATGTCGATACCCGCGGGGACACCGTTGCTGTTAGCCATGAAAGCATCGGCGTAGTCGTCGTTGTTGGCGATGTCGGAAATAGCTTCCTCGATATCCTCCCAATCGTTAAGAGCGGTAACATCGACATCGGAAGGCAGGTTGCCGAGGATGTAAACGCGTGAATCGGAAGGAACCAACTTGGGGTCTCCATTTTCGGTCAGAGTTTGACCCTCGTCGAGTGCCAAAGTGACATTCAAAGCTTCGGCGTGGAATACGGCGTCGGTGGCGTCGATCACGAATACGTGGCCGTCGATGAGTTCGAGGTTGCCTTGGGCACCTGCCGGTTCCGTGTAACGCGTTCCTGCAGCGGCTTTCACGCCGTCGATCTTGATTACGACGTGGGTCTTGCCGGCTTCGATCTCGGGGCCGTTACCTTCGTTCTTCGAGCATGAGCCCAAGAGGAGTGCTGCCGCGGCAGCCATCAGAAATACTTTTTTCATTGAGTTAAAATTTTAATTAATTAATAAAAAGGGTTTGTTGTTAGTTTGTAAATGTTTGATTTATTGTTTAGTTGGTCGTAGATTCCATGTGTTTGGCAAGTTCGGAGGCGTTTTTCGCACCGCGTGTACCCGCTTTGGCGAAAGCCTCGGCGGCGGCGGGTTTGTCGCCCTGCAGGAAGCAGAGAATACCCCTGTTGTTCCAATAGTCGGCGGAGTGTTCCTTCACCCTGTCCAAATAGCGGGCGGCGGAGGCGGTGTCCCGGCGGTCGAGGGCGCTTGCGGCGGCGTTCAGGTTCGCGATGTCGCTGTCGGGGAAAACCCTTGCGGCGGTCTCGAACACTTCGATGAAGTCGTCGCTTCCCGTAGGATAGGTGTTCGCGACGAGGAACATCTCATTCAGCGAGAGGCTACCCGGGCGGGTTTTGATAACCTCGACACCCTGCTCGACGGTGAAGGGAACGACGGTGTAATCGAGCTTATACTCCACCCTGCGGAGCTCGGGGTATATCTCGGTTTTCATGCGGCGGTAAGGCTCTCCACCGCCGAGCGCGGCAAACCGGCGCTCGCGGCTGTCGAGATCGTCCAGACCGCCGATGATCGAGAGCAGTTGATCCCTCTGAGGAAGGAAACTCTCCTCGACCAGCGTCCCGAGACCTTTCCAGTCCTCGCCCGCCCCACTCACGCTGAACAGGTTGCCCGGCAGGCCGTATGTCGAAACGATGTAGTTCTTCAGAGCCTCGGCCCTGCGCTCCGAAAGTGTCCTGTTGCTCGGGGCGCTGCCTTCGGGCGAAGCGTAGCCTACGATCTCGATACCGGTGATGGTGGCGTCGGCGTCGTTGCGCACGAGGTCTATCGTGGTGCGTATCTTCCTCAACTCGGCGGCGTTGTTCCTGAAGAGGGGAACGATCTCCGAGCGTCCCACCGCGAAGTCGAGGTAGGCCTTGCCCGATTCGCTACGCGCCTTCACCGCCTCTACTTCGGGGGTGATGAAACTCGCGGCGAAAAGCGGCTCGTAGATCACCACCGGAAGAGGAACCGGAGCCGGGATAGGTTCGGGAGCGGGCTGTGGAACGACGACAGGAACAGGCATCGGAGCCACAGCAACGGTTTTCGTTTCGCCGCCGATCCCGAAAATGAGATTCAGGGCGATCTTGGTCGGGCCGACATAGTGCTTCGTTTCGGGGCCGAGATTCGCACCGCAGGTACGGCATTCGAATATGTCGTAATCGAGGTAGGCATACCCCATCCCGAGGGTCGCCTCCAGTCCCAACCAATGGTTGAAGTTCCAGCGGTAACCGTAGCTCACACCCGCTCCGGCCAGCCAACCCTCGATGCGGTGGTCGCGCATGTATTCCGAGAAGGGGCCGTGGGGCAGATTGGAGAAGTTGTAGTATGCGTAATGGGCGTGAATACCGACAAAATGGCCTCTGAAGGTCTCTTCGGTCCAGAAGCGAAACTCGGGCTGAACGAGAGCGTGTTTCCATTTGCGGTTGTTGGAGAATGTCCACGGGTTGTAGTTGAACGGCACATCGAGGGATGTTCTCTTTCCGGTACGAAACTCGACGCCGAGATTCAGGGTCGCCGTCAGATCGTACAGCAAGTTGGTTTTAATGTTCCACGCGGGCAGGATTATCTCCTTTTCCGGTTGCGGCTGAATCTGCGAATCTTGTGTCGGCGCTTGCTCTTGGGCCGAGGCTATCGCTGGCAGTGTTAAAAACACCGCTAAAATTGTTCTTACAATGTGCTTCATCAGTTGGTCAGGGGGTATTTGATTGGGGGCTATTCTATATCTTTATTTTCGTAAAAAACTTTTATGTAGGCTGCTTGGCGCAGTTTGGGAAAAAAGTTGGTCAGCATGTAGCGGTAAGGTTCTCCTCCGTCCAATCGCATCAATTCACCCCGGCGTCCCACATTTCTTTGCGAGTCCCAGATCGGTGTGAAATCTATGATGTCGATGATGCGTTGCTTGCGGTATATGTCCGATTTTTCAACCATATCTTTCAGCCCCGCCCAGTCGGCCCCTCCGTTGATAATGCGTACGGTGCGGGGATCGACGGCGGTGTTGTCGGTAAGGAACTCTTTCACGGCTATCGCCCTGTCCCACGCCAAACGGTCGTTGAGTTCGGGTGTACCTTCGGGCGAGGCGAATCCGGCTATCAATATCGCCGTGATCTTTGTGTCCGGAGCGGCCGTGAGTGCGCGCACGACGGAGATCAGCTCCACGAGCCTGGAGTTGTTGTCGCCGAAATTGCGGTCGACCACGCTGATCCCCTGAGCGAAATAGATCGAGATGGATCCCTGCCGCGTCTCGGCGAGAATACTTTCGGAGAGTTCGTTCCGGCCGTTGTTGAAGAATTCGGCCTCCGAGCGTTGCAATGCCTGCTTGAGGCGTTCGAACTCCGATGCCGGAGCGACGAAAGGATGCTGAACGGCCAACCGCTCGCCCAGATTGTCGTGCCGAACTACGGCCGGTGCCGACACCTCGACTATTCGGGTCTCGATCTGCGGCTCGGCATCGAGTATATTGTCGGCGATAAGTCCCAACTCAACCTCCTCCGACGAACAACAACCGACGCTCACGCCTTCGAAGACGAACTGTGCGCCGTCCATCCAACTCTGGTAAGGCACGGTGGCGGTGTAATCGAGCGATCCTTTCGCGGTCATATAGAAAGGCTCCTGTTGCCAGACGCGCTCTCCGGTGGCAAGCTGGTGGCGGGCGTCGAGCGCCTTCGACCGGCGGCCGCGAATCACTATCGAAGGAAGGGTTAGCTCGCTGGCGCCGCTGCGCAACACCGGATCGACCACGAGGTTGTATGTCGCTTTCGTTGCTTTTCTGCCTGCGCTCAGGGTGAAAGCCACCGTCAGGTCTTCACCGGTGCGGGTCATTTCGATCCCGTCGACCTTCACCCGGCGAGGCCCCGGCTGGGCAATGAGGCTGCCCACCGGGACAAGCAATGAAATAATTATCGTAAATATCTTTACCATTTTCCGCCTATTACTTTATCATGAACACCACTTTGACCCCAATCTCGGTGGGTCCGAAATATATCTTGTTGAATTTTCCGAACTCGTCGCCGCACTTGATGCAGTCGCTCTGGGAATAATCGAGGCGAAGCATACCCGCTCCCACCGCGAATTCCAATCCCCAACGTCCAGAGAGCGGAAGGTGATAGCCGTAGTTTATACCCGCTCCGTAGGCGCTACCTTCGTAGCGGTACTCTTTCTCGAAAAGCAACGGTATGTCGTATCCGCCCACATTGTACTGTCCGTAGAGGGCGTGCACACCGAAGAAATGGCCGTTGAACCTCTCGCAAAGCCAATATCTGAACTCGGGCTTCACCACCCAATGGGCAAGTTTCCGGTTATTCTCCTCAGTGCCGCTCAGGTTCCGGCGATTGTATCCGCCCGCAAGTTCCAGCGAAGTGCGCTTGCCCAGTCCCAACTCTCCGCCGATGTTGAGGGTCACGCCCGCGGCCCACCAGAGAAGGTTGGTCTTAACGGCAAACAGCGGCGGAGTGTTGCGCTGGAAGGGGGTGCGTACCGGGCGCGAAGTGTACAGCGGCATCATTTCTTTCGACGGATAGTCGAAAACGCCGCTATGGGGCTTTTCGGTACGGATCGTGTCGTAACGAACCTCTGTCCGGAGTGCCTCCTGCAAGATGTTGTTCCTGGTGTATTCCCTGATATTCCTCTCGAAATCCTCGAGGCTCGGTTGGGGCGACGGAACCGGCTGAACCGGAACGGGATCGGGTTGGGGCGGAAGTGTGCGCACCACGATATAGCTACCCACAGCCTGACGGTCATAACGGTTCTTGGGAAGCGCATTGTCTAAAATCTCTTCGACGGAACCCTCCTGCTGGAGGGACACTTTCATGTCCTGAGGAACGTTCCCCGCCTCGAATATCACGGTGGAACCGGCCTGCCGCTTGATCTCGGCGAACAATTCCGAAAGAGATATCTCTCCTCCGGGCAGGGAGAGGCGTCCGGGTTGCTGGGCCGATGCGGTTGCCGCCACGAGCAACAGGCAGATCCCCGACAGCAGGGCTATGGTTCTATTTCTTTTCAAGGTAGATCGTATTTCCATTAATGTTATATTCGAATTCGCCGCTCACGAACTGCAATACCTCCATTACCTGCTCGATTGCCGAGGCGGTATCGAGCATGAAGTTGTAACGCCTGCCCAGATCGACGGCTTCACGTCCCTCGATCCGAACACCGTACCCGGCTTCGATCAGGTCGAATATTTCGCTCATGGAGATAATTTCGGGCTCGGATTCGAGTTCGGGCTCGGGCTCGGGTTCACTCCCTTCCGTCAACCATTGCGGCTTTTGCGTGTGGTCGAAGTCCTGAACGTCGGCCGTACCGGTCGCGGGGTCGAGAGTGAACTCTTTCCCTCCCTCTTCGAGGATTTGTGTTCCGCCGGAGTATTCCAACTCGACCCTCCCATCGTAGAGCGACAGTTTCGAAGCGCCATCCTCGGTTTGTGTGTGGAAATTGAATTCCGTGCCGAGCACCACGACCTTCAGGTGGCCGGAATGTATGACGAAAGGTTGCCGGGGATTTTCGGCCACATCGAAATAAGCCTCGCCGGAGAGTTCGGCCTCACGGGCGTCGTTGTACGAGAGAGTGGAGTTCCGGTTCAGAGTGACCTCGGTACCGTCGGCGAGGGTTATCTTTCTCACCTCGTCGAGGTGTGAGGAGACGGTCTGCGAGGGCACGAAAGCCGCCGCGACACTCCGGTCGTCCCGCGTGGCGTCCGATCTCATCGTCTGCCATCCGATGTAACCGCCCACGACGAGCAAGGCGGGGATCAACACCGCGGCGACCCACCTCCATCCCGACTTGCGGTCGAGGCGCATCGCTTTGGGTTTGGCGCTCATGCCCAACTGTCGTTTTGCTTTTTCCAGCGTGGTCAGACACAGAGGGCTCGGCCTGAGGGCGATCGAGAAATCGGCCTCGAACAACTCCTCCATAACGCTCTGAACCGCGGGATCGGACTCATTACGGAGCAACCAGCTATCGATCATGCCGACGACCTCTTTCGCGGTCACCTGGGCGATCAATATCTGCTTGATATTCTTCAGCCGTTTGTCTTTCCTTGTCTCTTCGTTCATTTTTCGCTACTTGTCGGTCCTGTTCTTAACAACTTTCCCTATCCGCGTGTCGTAGTTTTCGGACACAGTGAAACCGTCGGGACAAACTGCGTCCCGTGCGTTCCGAGTGTTCCTCTCATACGCTCATACACGTCATACATAAACAAAGTCGTAAAAAAGCCTGGGTAATCCCCTCGTATAGTAATAGCCAAAAAAGGGCCTCCTTACTGAAAAGATTTTTCGTTTTTTTACAACTTTTTAACGCACAACATGATATATCGCTGATAAACAGCGATATAAATTCACACGGTTGGATGTGGAAATTGTGGGTTTAGTAGTATAATGTACCGCCCGGGGCGATAATCATGACTGCGAGGTAAACGAGTTCTTTCAACTCTTTGGTGGCATTGTAAATATGGCTCTCCACGGTTCTTTTGCCGATATTCAATGCCTTTGCTATTTCATCGTTGCTCATGCCCTGTTCGCGGCTCATCTCGAAAACCTGGCGCCGCATGGGCGGCATTCCTTCGAGCGACAGGGCGATAAGTATCTTCATCTCGTCGGCGGCCAGTATCTCGTCGGGAGAGACATCGTGCAACGACGGTTCGGGGATCTCCGAAAGCGAGCTGTTACCGCTCTGTTTGTTTCTCTGGCGAATGAAGCGGAAAGCAAGGGTTCGGATGATGGCGTAGATGTAACCGCCGATATTTTTGTCGGGATCGACCTTGGCGCGATTATGCCACAGGGTGATAAAAACCTCCTGCGCTATGTCGGCGGCATCGTCGGGTGATTTTACGATTCGGGAAACGAACGTGTGGACTGAATCGAAGAACATCTTGTAGAGGTCTTCCCACGCCTTACGGTCGTCGTTGGCCAATCCAAACGCAAGTTCGCGCAAGAGCGTACCGGAGACGGGGTCTTGCGTGGATCTCGAACTGGGGTCAGTACCGGACAATCCGGTTTTTGGTGCCGTATTAGCCAAAAAAATAAGAGTATTAAAACTCGTTAATGATGCTTTGTCCCCCCAGAACGCGCAAAGATAACTAATATTTTTTTATACGATCATTTTATAATAAAAAAAATACATTTATGCGCAAGATGTAGGTAATTTGTAATAATGGACGGAGAATTCAGGCAGGCAAAAAAAAGAAGTAGCCGACCCCCGCGGGATCGGCTACTCTCTCGGATACATTGCCCGTTACCGGGAATGAATTAGTTTTTGACGCAACGGATAGCAAACGCATTATGCGCGGGCTGACCCGAAGCTCCGAATAACGAGTTACGGTTAGCGGAACCGTAGCTTGAGCCGTTATTATCACGGAATCGGTAAATTACCTTTTGGCCATTATACATATCGGAAACCCAATAACCGCCTTCGTAAATTGCACCTGCATCGACAATGTTAGAATATTGAACCGACACCCATTGGTTATTCTTGCCTAATGGCGCGACGTTCCACGTACCGAAAGGCATAGGCATTGCAACATTATGCCGCACTGTCATACCGGCATAAGGATACTCGACGATATGATCGTGGTAGAAAGCCTCAATAGCGCCGGTTGCACCGAAATCGCGAGTTTTGACATTAGTATCACTCCAATTTACAGAGCCGATTTGTGCATCTTCATCGACAACCAATGTGCTGACTCGCATATTCCTTCTTGCTGCATCCGTTCCTTGAAGTTCCCATTTGATTGCATATCTTACACCGTCGCTCTCTCTGATTTCTGCGGCAGGCATTCTTGAAGCAAGAAGTGCAATGGCGTCGATCCCTTGACCGATTTTGGGAAATATTTGTTCGAAATCGGCTACAACAGGCATCTTCCATCCGTCTGGGCAAGGATCGGCAGGCACATTCAACGCCGCTGCCCGTTCCGCCCAGTTCGTGCCACCATTTGCCCAAGGCCAATAGTCACCTGAAGCTGTTTCCCAACCAGTACTCATAACAAACCAATCAGGACGCCCGATAAGGGTCTGAGCATCCTGGTAAGAATATGAGGATCTGCTGTATGTATCATAAGGAGCAGGTTCCCAGCCATCGCCGGATGCATAGGCTTTACCGTAGATACCGTACTGGTATGAACCGGCGTCACTAACATATGAACCTTTAGCATCCCGATAGTCCGTAAAGCCATGATTACGCCCCCACTGATATAAACTGCCGCCGGAAGAAGCACCGATAGTGCTTGCATTCGTGCCGTGGTTATACACGAGGTTTCCTTCCGCCCATTTCAAAAGCGGGTTCTTAGTGTGGTCGGGTTCGGGTTTCGGTTGTTTGGTGATGGTCATATTGACCGGATAGCCCAGAGTGGGATCCGTGGTGTCGCGAATGAAAATACCTCCCGGAATTAAGTTTTTGGCTTCGAGCGAACCCGTAAATTGCCATTGGTTGTCTGTAGTGGTGAGAATGAACGTCGGAGTGATATTCATCCCCATGCCGAAAAGCACCCAAACATCGCCGTCGGTGCCGTTGATAATGGCAGGAGTCCCGTTATAGGCAAAGCCTGTGGGCGAAAACGTTAATTTGGTCGAGAAAGAGGAACCGGCGATAACGAGAACACCGTTGGTGATTTCAGGTGCGCCCGCGGGCAATACCATTCTGAAGTGGCCGATGTTCATCGCTTTGAACATGGACACCGGAGATTTCGGGTGGGCCACACCGTTGGCAACGGCAAGTTCGATCTCATGTTGGAACATAATGTCGTTCTTGTGCAGGTCGGCAAACTTGCCCGACTGATAGGTAAGGTCGATCACGAAATCCTCATCGACCGTACCGTCGGCGGGAGGAGTCCTGTCCGTACCCAGATAATAGATATCGACTTTCATGCCGTTGGTGGCGCCGGTGATCGCGCCGGTGAACTTCGCGGCGGCTTTGCCCACATCGGCCGGAACGATATCCAGAACGCCGAGCGTGTTTCCGGCGGCATTGACAACCCAAAGCTGATCGCCCGCGGCCCATTTAACGGCCAGGTCACCGTCGACTTCGGAGAGAACGGTACGGGTCGTGGCATCGATGTCCATTGTGGCGTCGACGGTCAGAACCGCGGTCTGGCTGAAGGGTTCGGACATCGGTTCGGTGGCGCACGAAGTCATCGAAAATGCAGCTATGGCGACGAGAGCCGCGGCCGCAAAATATTTATTCATGGTCTTCATTTTACTCGTTTGATTTTAATGGTTCGATAATTTCTACCAGCCCTGTCCATCGTAACCCGGAGTGGTGATGTCCTGATTGTCGGGTTCGGGTTCTTTGGCCACACGCATCGTTACGGGAATACCCACACCCTCGCTCAGACGGATGAAATCACCCGCGTTTATGGTCGTTCCGTCAAGATTTCCGACGAATTGATAGCTTCCGTCGGCCGACTGGAAGCCGAACGTCATAATAGTAATCTCGCCGGGAAGAAAACTGACATACACGTCGCCGTCGGTTTCCGCAACGACCGTCTTGGGCACAGTATTGTCGAGATTCTTAACCGAACCGTCGGCAAGATCGATGTCTCCCTTAAGCGTCACCCCAACTATTGTGAGACGTCCGTCTTCGAAAGGACCGTAACCGTCGGGCAGGATCACTTCGAAGTGCGCGATGGCGAACAACTTGGCCATAGTGACCTCTGCGGTCGGAGCGGCAACACCGGCGCCTACGGCGATGGTGGTCTGCTTGAACATAACGTCGGCAACATTAAGATCGGAAGCCGAACCGCCCTGGTAGTCAAAATCGATCGCGAATTCGGGTTCGGAGATGGCGCTGACATCCACACCGTCGCCCAAATAGAAGAGGTTGATCGTCATACCGTCGACCGCGTCGGCGATAAGTCCGGTGAACTGGGCGTTGCGCAGGCCCACGCCTTCCTCCTCGATATCCAGAACGCCGATCTTAACTCCGTTGCCATTGGTAACGAGCAGGCGGTCGCCTTCGGCCCAAACGGCCTTCATGCCCTCTTCATCCTCGGTGAGAACGGTACGGGTTCCTGCGTCACCGAAAGCGGCTCCGACGGTCAGTTCCACGGTCTGTCCGGCTTTCAAAGGCTTCTCGGCCTCGGCGCAGGAGGTGAACACGAGCGAAAACGCAGCCATTCCGACAAGAGCGAAAGCCGCAAATTTCATATATTTCTTAATGTTTTTCATGGGTTTCATGGGTTTATTAACGGTTCGAAATTACCATCCGCGTTCGTTGTAGTCCGAAGTGTTGATGTCCTTGTTCTCGGGTTCTTCTTCGCCTGTCTCCATCGGCCATTCGCCGCCGTCGACGGGAATGAAGTCGTCTACGCTGACGTCGATCTTGATCGTCGTGAGAACCGGCTGGGGATCGGTGGGATCGGGCCTGTAACCGCCGTTGCCGTCGCCGAATATGAAGGTGTAGATGTAACGTTTGCCCTGCTCCCAGTCGATAGCCACGGGAATAGCCGCGTAGTCGTTGTAGAGAAGAACGTCGTTTTCTTCGTCGTATTCTTCGCCCAGAACGTTGTATATCTTACATTTGACGAAGAAATAGGCGCCGTTCCAGTCGTTCACATCGGTACCGGGAGTGGTCGGATCCCAAGCGTCTACGGTCTGCGGAATAAGCATCAGGGCCTTTTCGAAGCCGTTTTCGTGCTCGTCGCCGGGGCAGGTCAGGTTGGTGAGGGTCGGCAGAGCCACGACCGGGTCGAAGGTAACGTCGTACCTCATGATGGTCGATTCCTGAGCGTCGCTCCATACTCCCTGGCCGGGAAGCGGATCGGGATCGGGTGCGATGGGATCGTCCGAGTGGTTTACATAGTTGGTGTCGGTGCTTTCATCGGGGAATTCGAAGGAAGCCTGATTTCCGATATGACCTACCGAAACACCGTCGATAACGATATGCAACTTGCTGTTGGTGTTCTTGGCGCGGAACACGATCTGCGACAGGGCGTGACGGAAGTTGAGGTTGACCACGCCGTTGGCTGTGGTTTGCAACTGATTCATCTTTACCGAGTACATAAGGTCTTTCTGTTTCGTAACGTCGGCGGGAACCGTGAAGTCTTCGAAAACGGGCGCGCCTTCGTTGAAGTCGAACTCGTCGAGACCGTTGACGATGCCGAAGAAATTCAGAGCCTGTGCGGGCCAGTAGCGGGGACTGCCGTCATAGACCCATTTCACGGGATTGCCGCCCGCGTTGAGGATCTTGTCGTTGAGGATGTAGGGCAGAGTACTGCCGTCCGTCCGAGCGGCCGAGATCCAGAATGCGTCGGGAAGATCGGTGTTGCAGTACGAATCGAGGGCACGCGTGGTCTGATCGATGGCCACACCGTAGTTGATCGCATCCTGCCTGTAACTCGTCACTTCGTTTTGCGAACACGCTACCGCCGTCAGGGCGACCAGTGCTCCGAGTAAAAATTTACATTTCATGCTTGTAGTGAATTTAATGATTAAAATAATTAATTAGGTATAAGGGTTTTACATATAAATGTCTTCTTCCACGTCGCGCCAATCGTCAACCGAGGGTATGAATTGGTTGTCTTCACTCATCGGCTGGGGCAGATCGAGACCGTCGATGACGATATGGACGCGGCGTTTATTCGGTGCCGTGTGTACCTGATCGGTAACATCGAACTTATCCTCAATATCCTCCCCCGTCCGGCCTTCGGCGCGGGCGTGTGCCTTTGCTCGGGCAGCCGCGACGCCGCTTCCGAAATAGTATCGGCTTCCGTCTTTCATCCAGACGTACAGGAGCATACGGTGTATATCTTCGTTCTCCTCATGGTGGCCGAAAGTGTAGAACTTGCCGGTGATGGTGGATACTTCGTCGGAGAAGGCCTCGAGAGGATGTGTGATCGGCTCGGAGTGTAGCTCTTCCGTACCCACTGTCAACGCGTGGGACATTCCGGAAAGTGTTGCGCACATCTGGGTGGCGTGGTCGAGATTCTGAACGTTGAGTATCTCGTAAGTGTAGGTACACACGAGTTCCGCCGGATAGAGCGTGATGACGTGCTCCTTGTTCTCGGTCGGATTTTGGATCAGAGGCTCCTTGTCCTTCTCGGGTACGACGACGTAGCTGAGGCCCGTCCGGGTGATCTCGACATCCATGACGTTGCTACCCCAGAGCATGTCGGGGGTGATCATAACCCGCTCGTCCTCCTCGCTGCGTGTGGCCGATCCCGACGAACTTCCGAAAATACTCTCGAAAATATCACCCTCGCGCGTGTGTGCCTCGTGTGAGTGGAAGCGATCGTGACCGCGGAACTGCACTGCCTCGGTATCGTTGTTGTAACACAGTACGTGGTACTTTCCGATGGGGATCTCTATCTCTCCCCCCTCTCTACCCGTGAAGTCGTACCGTCTCTGAACCTGTCCTTCGAACTCCACCGGATAAAAGAACACGCACATACCGCGGGGATCACCATCCGGCGCATTTCTCCAGTCGAATTCCACCTTCACTGTGACGTTGTAGGGATCGAGATACCACAGAGGTTTGTGTTGGCACGAGAAGAAAGCCATCCCCGACGACACGCATATTACAACTGCAAGCCAAATATTCTTTTTCATTTGCGGCCTCCTTTCCCTCTATTGTAGTTATCACATCCTATGAGCCAGACCAGCGAGACCTCCGCTTTGGTCGGGCCGATCCAACGGCGTTGTTTCGTGACCTGCCAGACATAAAGGCCCGCAATCGGCAGATACTCCTTGTATTCGCCTCCGAGATAACCTACGGCCAACGTGAAGTCGATGTTGAACCGTCTGGTGACGGGGTGAGAATAGCCGTATGAGACACCGGCTCCGTAGCTCCACCGGTCTCCGAGATAACCGCGCCCTCCGAGTTCGAAGTCGTAGGTCACAATCTGTCCGTACACTCCGAGATGATGACCGGTCAGGGGTTTTTCGTCGGCTTTCCGACCGAACCATCGACGCACCTCGAGGTCGCCGCCATAGATGCGCCAATAGTTGTGCAGGCGGTCGCTCTTCCACCACGCGTACATCCAGTTGCCCGCTATCGACCAGTTCCTGCCCAGATAGAACTCCGCCCCGATGTTCGGAACAAGCGCGGCGTCGAAAAGCATATTCGTTTTCAGCCCCATGTAGAACGGCTTGCAGGGCGGCACGGGTTCTTCCACCACCGGGATCGGTTCCGGCTCGGGTTCAGGTTCGGGCTCGGGTTCGGGTTCGGGTTCGGGCTTCGGCTCTGGTTCAGGCTCGGGCTCGGGAATGACGGGGTTCCATATTTTCTCGTACCACAAGTAAAGATGCGAAGCGCGGAGTTCGGGAAAGAGGTTCTTGTACATGTACCAATACGGAGCTCCGCCCCGCAACTGTTGAATGCGCCCGAGATGATCTCCTTTGAGCATAACACCCCTTTCGGCTTCGTCGGCGATCTCCTCCAGCAATTCGAGGGTTTCTTCGCGATAAGGCAACTTCTCGTCCTCTTCCGCCAGGCGGATCAATCCCCTCCAGTCGCGTCCGAGGAACCGGAATATTTTAAGCGAATCGGAAAACGATCCGTAGCGAGCAAGGTAATCGAACAAGGCCCCGGCACGTTTCTCCGACAACCTTTGGTTAATGGATACACTGCCTTCGGGCGAGGCGCCGCCCACCACCAGGATCTTCTGCAACCGGAACACCGAATCGGCATAGCCCGCCCGCAGGCTGTCCGCTATCCGATCCAACGCGACATGGTTTCCCGGTATGGCGGTGTCCAAAACAGAGTATCCCTGACGAAAGTAGATCTTCACGGAGTCCCGTACCTGCTGGGCCGAAGCGTAACTACCGCAAAGCGACAATAATAGGATTAGTAGGGGTTTTTTCATTCTATGTCGGTTGATTGTAGTAGTAGTGTGATTCTGTCTTCCATGGCGGCTTTCAGTTCCCGCAGGGCTTTTTTCGAGGCTTTGAGAATGATCTTCACGGGGAAATGCACATCCGCCAAGGTTATCTGCTGTTTGTTGATGTTTATGTAATATAGATACCTGTAATTGATTATCAGCTGTTTTCCTATGCGTATGAGAGTGTGTCCGTTATCCCCGAGTTGCCTTTCAATTATTTGCTGGAACGTCGACAGATTGAATGAGAAGATGTGCTTTTCGCCATCTATGAGCACCAGCGACGAATAGTTGCCGTCGGACTCGATATGGGAGATTCTATCCGGTGATACTCGTAAAACCTCGTTGCTGTTGGTAATTATTAAATATTTTAACATTTTTAGTTGATCCGGACAAATCTATCTAAATTAATTGTTATATTTCGTTACAATGCGATTGCGTTTTACGAAATGCGACCTGTGGCGTATGAAATAATACTCAGCCCGTATATAGTCCCGTTCGGAGGCGACAGTAGCCGCTCCGTCGACAAGGGGAGATTTCGGGAAACACAGAATGGGTGTAGTCGCATTTTGTTCACACAGCCGCACATCTCATCGCTTCCGGCAGGAAGTACGGGGATCGACAGAAACGCCTCAGGAGCTTATAAATCCAGGTTTTACAGACATTTCGCTTAAAGTACAGTGACTTTCTAATTCATAAAGATTTTTGTTCTACTTGGACTGATTCCGGTGTTAAAGTTGTTTTTATTCGGGTTGAATTCCGGTAGAATTCGGGTCTATTAAGTAGTTCGCAGAAAATGCACGAATGGGAAGACGGCAGCCGCACTTTTTTTCACAACCAATATAAACGCGATGCTATTCAACTGATCTATCGACACATAGACCACATCACAATTACAGTTAGCAGTTATTAATTATTTTAATAACAACTAACGCATATTTATTTTTTATTAACAATAGGTGTTTTATTTCATTACGAGACCATTGCGTTTTTTAACACGAATGATCTGAAATAAATAAAATCAGATAAAGGTTGTGTAAAAAAAAGAGAGTCCGCCCTCCGGGCGACTCTCTTTCGGGTCATGCCGCCATGGGCATGACCTCAATATTAATGACTGTCTTTAGAACTTGTTATCGTGTGAGTAATTCCTTTTCGGTGAAGGCGCCCAGAGCGAGGTACTTTTCGTAGAGGGTGCGGTAGAGAGCCGCGTTTTCCGGCCTCGGGCGGTACTCGGTGGCGAAACCCGACGACATGGCGCCTTGGGCATCCTCGACGCGGGCGTAGAGACCGGCGGCTGTGGCTGCGAACATCGCGGCTCCGAGAGCGCACGCCTGATCGGTGCGGCATACCTGGATCGGCATCTCGAGTATGTCGCTCAGGATCTGCATCACGAACGGCGATTTCAAGGCTATGCCGCCTATGCCGATCACCTTGTCGATGCGGACGCCCTCGCCGCGGAACCTCTCGACGATGGCCCTCGAGCCGAACGCGGTGGCCTCCACCAAGGCGCGGAAGATGCGGGGTGCGTCGCTGCCGAGCGTGAGGCCCGTGATGGCGCCTTTCAGCAGTTGGTTGGCGTCGGGGGTGCGGCGTCCGTTCATCCAGTCGGTGGCGACGATGGCGCTCTCGCTCACGGGGATCGCGGCGGCGGCTTCGCTCAGCGCGGGGATAAGCCCTTCGGATATCTGCTCGCGCAGGGCGGGTTCGAGGCCGCGCAACGGAAATTCGAGCACCTGCCGGAACCACGCGTAGATGTCGCCGAAAGCCGACTGACCCGCCTCGAGGCCGATCATGCCCGGAATGACCGAACCGTCGACCTGACCGCAGATGCCCCGGATGAGTTTGTCTCCGATCTCGTCGTAAGGAGCGACCATCACGTCGCAGGTGGAGGTGCCTATCACGCGGACGAATGTGTGGGGTGTGATACCGGCGCCTACCGCCCCCATGTGGCAGTCGAAAGCTCCTCCGGCCACCACCACGTCGGTCGAGAGGCTCAGACGCGTCGCCCATTCGGGAGTAAGGTTGCCGACGGGTTTGTCGGCAGTCTCGGTATCGGTGAAAAGACGCTCGCGGAAGCCCCCGAGCAGCGGATCGAGCCCTGTGAGGAACTCTTCCGAAGGAAGGCCGCCCCACGAGGGATGCCACATAGCCTTGTGGCCCTGGGCGCAGCGGCTGCGAACGATATCTTTCGACGAGGCGACGCCCGTCAGCAGCGCGGGCATCCACTCGCAATGCTCGACGATGCTGTGGGCCGCGCGTCGAACCGCCTCGTCGGAGCGCAGAACGTGAAGAGCCTTGGCCCAGAACCATTCGGAGGAGTAGATACCTCCCTCATAGACCGAATAGTCGACGGCGCACTCCTTGCAGGCGCGGTTGATCTCGGCCGCCTCTTTGATCGCCGTGTGGTCTTTCCAAAGCACGAACATTGCGTTGGGGTTCTCGGCGAACTCCGGCAACAGAGCGAGAGGGGTTCCCGCCGCGTCGGTGAAAACGGGCGTGGAACCGGTGGTGTCGAAGGCTATGCCGACCACATTTTCGGCGGTCCCGGCGGGGCAAGCCGCCAATGCTTCGCGCACACTCCCCTCCAGCACGTCGATATAGTCCTGCGGATGCTGGCGGTAGCGGTTGGAGGCGGGATCGCAGTAGAGTCCCTGCCGCCAGCGCGGATAATACTTAACGGCCGTGGCGACGGTTTCGCCGCTCCCGGCATCGACCACCACGGCACGCGCAGAGTCGGTGCCGTAGTCGAGCCCTATCACATATTTCGTCATGAGAGCGCTTTGTTTAAGAGATAATAGACTTCGTTCAGGCGCAGTTCCTTCTTGAATTCGGGGATCGTGGTGCGCTCGTCGATCAGCACCATCTCGATGCCCGCGATGTCGGCCCAGTCTTCCCAATATTCCGGGGTCAGGTCGTAGGAGAAGCTCGTGTGGTGGGTACCTCCGGCAAGTATCCACGCCGCGGCGCCGATCTCGAGGTTGGGCATGGGTATCCACAGCGCACTCGCCACCGGAAGTTTCGGCAGGGGACGGCTCTCGACACATTCGACCTTGTTTACTATCAGGCGGAAGCGGTTGCCCAGATCGACCACCGTCGCGGCCACGCCCGCGCCCGGTTTGCTCGTAAAGACCAATCGTGCCGTCATGGCGTCGATGCCGATCGAGAGGCGGTGAACTTCGAGGCGCGGTTTCGACGCCGCGATTATCGGGCATATCTCGAGCATGTGGGCCTGAAGGATGGCGCTCCTGTTGCCGTCGAAGTTCAGAGTGTAATCTTCGAGGAACGAGCACCCTTTGGGCATTCCCTGGGACATGAACCATGTCGTGCGGTGGAGCGCCGCGGTCTTCCAGTCGCCCTCGGCGCCGAAACCATATCCGTCGCTCATCAGGCGCTGCGAGGCGAGGCCCGGTATCTGGTCGAAGTCCCCGAGGTCGTCGAAGTTGGTGGTGAACGCCTTCGCCCCTTTATCTTTTAGCAGACGCCGGAGAGCTATTTCGGCCTTCGCCGAGTTCCACACTTTCGTGTAATCTTCCGTGCCGGGAGTTTCGAGTTCAGGCGCGTGGTCGTACTCTTTGAAATAGACAGCCACGAGTTCCTTCACATCCTCGTCTTTCACCGCGTGGTAATATTTCATAAGGTCGTTCACGGGGCAGTAGTCGACATGGTAGCCCAGCACCTGTTCGGCGGCCACCTTGTCGCCGTCCGTAACGGCCACGTTGTTCATCTGGTCGCCGAAACGCACTATGAGCATATCCTGCGCATCGGCCCACGCGGCGGCCACCCTCATCCACACGGCGATCTTATCCTGCGCCGCTGCGTCCTGCCAGTGGCCCACCACCACTTTGCGGTTCTTGCGCATACGGGTCACGATGTGGCCGAACTCGCGATCGCCGTGGGCGCTCTGATTGAGGTTCATAAAGTCCATGTCCATCGTATCCCACGGTATCTCGCGGTTGAACTGGGTGTGGAAGTGGAGCAACGGTTTGCGCAACTCCTGCAGGCCGTGTATCCACATCTTGGCGGGCGAAAAAGTGTGCATCCACGTTATGACGCCCACGCATTTCTCGTCGTTGTTCGCGGCTTTAAAGGCGGCGGTCACCTCTTTCGACGAGTTGACCGTGCCCTTGTACACGACCTTGACGGGCAGGCGGCCCGAATCGTTGAGTCCTTTCACCATTTCGCTCGAGTGGGCGTCCACCGCGACCACCGCGTCGCCTCCGTAAAGGAGCTGCGCTCCCGTTACGAACCATACTTCGTAATTTGAAAATCCCTGTTCCATTTCGATAGTTTTTTATTTGATTGTTTTTTTGTCCTGTCCGTAATAAGCCCCCGGCCCGTGTTTGCGGTTGAAGTGCTTTTCGATAAGCGGCGGGTTCATCTCGAGGGCTGGATTGAGGGCAAACGATATTGCCGCCATTTTGGCCACCTGTTCGAGCACCACCGCGTTGTGCACGGCGTCGGCCGCATCCTTCCCCCACGTGAAGGGACCGTGGTTTTTGACGAGCGCCGCGGGGGTGTGCATGGGATCCATACCTTCGAAACGCCTGACGATCACGGCGCCCGTCTGTGCTTCGTAGGCGCCTTTCACCTCCAGCTCCGTCATGTCGGCGGTGCATGGAACGGCTCCCAGAAAATAGTCGGAGTGGGTCGTTCCGATATTGGGAATGTCGAGGCCCGCTTGCGCCCACGCCGTCGCGTAAGTGGAATGGGTGTGTACCACGCCTCCGACACCGGGGAACGCCCTGTAAAGCGCCAGATGGGTGGGGGCGTCGGACGAAGGACGCAATTCACCCTCGACGAGGTTGCCGTCGAGATCCACGACGACCATATCGGCGGCCGTCATCTCCTCGTAGGCCACCCCGCTCGGCTTTATCACCACGAGGCCCGAAGGCCGGTCGATGGCCGAGGCGTTCCCCCATGTAAATATGACCAATCCGTGCTTCACCAGATCGAGATTGGCACGATAAACTTTTTCTTTCAGTTCTTCCAGCATAATATCGAGTTGTCGCTATCGACCGTCATTGCGAGACGCAGAGCGGCGAAGCAATCCTGCCTTTTTTCTGGATTGCTTCGGGCTGTGCCCTCGCAATGACGATATGAGGTTACCATTTACAATTTAAATTTCGGGGCCTTCAGATAGGCCTTTTCATTGAATTTATAGAGGGCGGCTCCGCGTTTGGAGCCTGTTTTATCTATCCGTCCGGTCTTTTCGATACAGCCCATTTCGGCTATCCGTTTGCGGAAGTTGCGTTTGTCGAGCGCCTCGCCGCAGATCGCCTCGTAGAGCCGTTGCAACTGCGAGATGGTAAAGAATTTCGGCAACAGGTTGAAACCTATGGGCTCGGTCGACGCCTTGGCCTTCATCATCTCGCGGGCGCGCTCCACCATGCCGGGGTGGTCGAATATGAGGGGCGGCAACTCGTCTATCTTTATCCAATGGGCATTGTGCTCCCGCACCGATTGCCGGTCGTACTCGTCGATGTTCACCAGAGCATAGTAGGCGATCGAGACTACCCTCTCTCCGGGATCGCGATCCACCTCGCCAAAGGCGCCCACCTGCTCCATGAATACGTTACTAAGCCCCGTCAGTTCGGTCAGCACCCTGCCCGCGGCATCATCGACACTTTCGCCGCGCTGCACGAACCCTCCCATCAGTGACCATCGGCCCTTCGCGGGTTCGAAATTACGCTTCAACAGCAACAGGCTCAACTCTCCCTCGCGAAAGCCGAAGATTATACAGTCGACGGCGACATGGAAAGCGGGCTGCGAGGTGTAATAACCGGCGCCCATTCCCTTACCAGAAGTAGATATAGAACGCCGCTGTAATGCCCAGGATTATACAGGTGTGAATAACATCCCACCGGTTCCAGCTCGCACGCGTGGCGGCCCTCTGCTCCGGGGTGGAGGTTCCGAACACGAGGCCCTGTATCTTCTCCGGTGCGGGCGCCTTCGTCGCAAGGCTGACGGCGATCACCACGAGGATACACAGCAGGAACATCCATCCGCAGAAGAAGAGCCAGTTCATGTCGTAGAACAGATACTTGAACACTCCCCCGCCCGCGATGTCGGTGTTGCTGTAGAACACCTTCGCCCCGAGGCGCGTGAGTCCGATCGCCATACCTGCGATAAGGCCCCACATGCCCCCCTTGGCCGAGGCGCGTTTCCATGTCACACCCAGCAGGAACGCCGCCGCGATGCCCGGAGCCAACACCGACTGAACGTCCTGCAAATAGGTGTATAGCACATCGCCGACACTCCTCATTATGGGTATCCACAGTATGCCAAGCACCACGATCACCACTGTAGCCACCTGACCGATGACTACGAGTTTCTTTTCGGAGGTTTTGGGCCTGAAGCGCTTGTAGAAGTCGATGGTGAAGAGCATCGACGACGAGTTGAACAGCGAGGCCAGCGAACTCATCAGGGCCGCCAGGATGCCGCACACGACCAGACCCTTCACTCCGGCGGGAAGCAGTTTGGCCACCAGGGTCGGGAAGGCGGCGTCGGCGTTCACCCCTCCCTCCGCCAGAATTGGCAGGAAGCCGCCGTCGCCGAGATATTTCTGATGCAACGCAAAGGCTATCATCCCCGGGATGAGGAAAAGGAACACGGGCAACAGCTTCAGATAGGCCCCGAAAATGGAACCCCGGCGCGCCTCGCGCTGGTTCTTGCCCGAGAGCACCCTCTGAACTATGAACTGGTCGGTACACCAGTACCAGAAACCGATGATGGCCGAACCCACGAGCGCGCCGAGCCACGGGAAGTCCGCATCGCCGTTGTTACGCATCAACTCCGTCATCGTATTGCCATATTCGTTGACCGGGGTCGCGCCCGCTATCCTCATCAACTCGTCCCATCCGCCGAGTTCCCTCAGACCGAGTACGAGAATGACCAGTGAACCCAAAAGCAGAATGGGCGTTTGTAGCACCGAGGTGTAGAGCACCGATTTCATACCGCCGAAGATCGTGTACAGAGCCGTTATCAACACGAGGCCAACCGCGGCGATCCAGAAAAAGTCTATCCCCCACAACTCCTCGATGCCGAACACCTGTTGGAATACCAGGCCACCGGCGTAAACCGTGACGGCGACTTTGGTGAGCACATAGCTGATGAGCGAGATCATCGACAGGATGGTGCGCGACTGCGGATTGTAGCGCCGCTCCAGAAACTCGGGCATCGTGAATACCATGCTCCGCGAATAGAACGGCACGAACACCCATCCCAAAATAAGGATCATCCATCCCTGTATCTCCCAATGGGCCATCGCCATTCCGCTCGACGCCCCCGTTCCGGCAAGGCCTATGAGGTGTTCCGAGCCGATGTTCGAGGCAAAAATGGAGGCGCCGATGGCGATCCATGTCGCGTCGCGGCCCCCGAGAAAATAGTCCGCCGAGTTGTTTTGCTTGCGCTTAACAACCCACAAGACGATACCTATCAAAGCCAGTGTAAAGACTCCGATCACGATCCAATCCAATAGTTCCACGGTAAGAAGTTTTTAAAAGGTTATTTTTATAGAGTTTCGTTCAGCATTCCGGGGTTTTGCGGCTTCGTGTTTTAGAGGCGTCGATATTTTTAAGTGTAAAAACAACACCCATTATCGAGTGTAAAGATAACACTTATTTATCAAAATTGCACATCGAAAGAAAAAGGAGTCTCGATTTTCATCGCAACTCCTTCTCTTCCGGCAACTCCTTATCAAGGACTTGAGCCGTTGCATTCCTTGTATTTGCATTTTGGGTCACAGCGTAGGAGTTATTATTAGGGAGTGCCGGAGCGATTGGCTCCGGCACTCTTTTTCATATAGCAGCGCCGGAGAAAAGCTCGCTGTGAAGACCACCTCCTCCGCGGGCGCCTCCACGACTTACGATGGAGAGTTTGTTATTATTGATTTAGTGCCGGTGCGTTAAAAAATCAAAGAGTTACGATTTTCTTCGCAACTCTTCGATTTCAGGGCTCATCCTCGATAACCGTTCGGAATCCTGTGGGGACCATTACGGAAATGCGGGTCGTATTCACATCTCGGGAGGATAGATCGGCGCCGCCAACGGTACGCGGGGTTCACCGCCTCCGCCGATAGTATTCGGAGCATTATTATCCACCACATGGAGAACCGAAAATATCTTCTGCATATCCCTGACCCAGGGAGTATCCGCATTCACCTGAAAACAGTCGAAGCCCCAATTCTCTTTAAAGACCTCCCTGAAGCGGCCTTCGGGCGACCATTCTATGCAGAAAGTGAAAACATCCCATGCCGTGTCGTCGGCCACATATCCGCCATAATCCTGCAAAGCCTGAGCTATGGTCGCGGCGGGCCGGGTCTCCAATTCCAGCGACTCCACCGTTATCGAAGGCGGAATGGCCAACAGGGCTCCCATGCGACAAGCCGGGACGCTCTCGTATGTACGGTCTTTGTAGTATGCGCTTGCGGCGTATCCGTCCGACTGCCGGGCGGGCCACCTGTATCCTCGGGTCGGTCTGTCGTAGTATATATTCTTGTTGGCGAACAAGTTGATCTTCAGAGCGTGCCTGATGGGGCCGGAAGTCGGGGTCAACTCGTGCAGGCGCAAAGTCCCGCCTATCGCGGAAAGGCCGGAACCGCCGTGGGAACCGTAGATGCCGTCTCCGTAAATGTCCACGGTATTGATAAGCTGATACTCGCCGGAAGTCGCTATGTCGGGACGGCATTTCGCAAACGGCTGTGACTGCAGGATCGTTCTCCCGTCGGGCAGGAGCGCCGCCAAACCCGCGTTCGGTGTCGGGCCCTCCCAATTCTCGGAAGTGATCATCCAACTTTTCGGGAAGGGAACGGAAAACAGGGAGTCACCCTCTATTATACAACGGTCTTTTTCGGGATCCCATCCCGCATTGTTCTGATAGACCGTTATGGGCGTTTCGTCGGGCATGAGTACGATGTAGTCCTCGTCGATGGAGACACCGAGGCTCGGTTCGAGGCGGGCGTGTACATATTTCGCATTCGATCCTATCGGCATATTCCAGATGGAAGTATGGGAAAAAGGTTGCAGCAAAGGATCTCTTCCTCCGGCTTGCTCCCCGGAAGAGGCTACGCCACAGCAGGAGACCGACACGGCCGCGATAGAACATGTGGAGATAAAAGACATTAACAGATTTTTCATTTCATTTATTTTTTGGATTCATACTTTTCTCCGAAGAACTGTTGCTGGTCATCCACCTTCAACAACTCTTGTCTCAGTTGGCGGCGTTCTTCGTACATTTTCGTTTCATCCTCGTCCCGGCAGACGCGGCCGACGGTCGAACGCCGCTCGGAAGGATCGCAAACCACAGGATTCACCTGCGGAGAAGAGGTAAAGAAGAGGACGTCCGGCAACAAGGCAAGGGTTCCTTTATACAGAGGCGTCACGCGAACCTTCACCTCGCCCGGCACCGGTGTCGTGCGAACCAACGCCACGGCGGACCCCCAGCTTACTTGCCGGACGGGATCGCCCACGAGTTCGCCTTCGCCCTCCACCTCGAATTTCACGAGGGTGTTGTTCAGCCGTTTAACGGTGCCGTGATCGTCGACCACCGAAGCTACGACGGGAACCACGGTGGAACCGTCGGCATAAATATGCGCCATCAGGTAGTCTGTTTCGAGTTGCAGTCTGACGGGCCTGAACGAGGGTCGTTTGCGAGTTTCGATAACAACCTTGCCTTCGTGATATCCCTCGGCAAGAAGAAGGGAGCTTTTGTCGCGTTCTTCCCACGAGGAGGCATTCCGGCTGACCCTTTTGAGATCCGACCAACCGTAAACATCCTCGAAAATTATCGGAGCGTGAGGCATTTTATATTTCGGATCGGGCGCCTTGGTGATCGACACCCCTCCGAGGATCGTCAGTTTCACCGAATCGCAGTTAGTGTAGACGGTGACGTCTCCGGGAGAGAAGGGGGTCATTTCGTTTGCGATCGTGAGGAAGAACGAGGCCGGCCCGCTCTTCTTCAGATATGGACTGTCCGGATCCTGCTGACTTTGGAACATGTGGTACGAGTACTTCTTCCGCCGGAAATTATCCACGATACCCCCGTAAAAAGGATCGGGATGATAACCTCGTTCGGTATCGGAAAAATGCCACAGCGTACCTCCGATAAGATTGCGGGGGGCGGTGTGGAACGCCTCCCAACTTCCGAACGTCTCATCGGGATTAGCATAGTGCGCAGCCTGTACGAGCTGCGGTGTCTCGCCCCAACTCAGGGCAACCCTGCTGTCCGAATTGTGGGAATAGAACTCATCCACGTTATCTCCCCACTCGCGGGTGTAATATGTCTTTTCGGAACGAGGGTCGATATTTCCCGGGTTATCGTAAAAGACATCGAATATTTCCGACTCGGGAAGTTCCTTGTCGACATTCGCCGCGGCGAAACAGTCGTCATACGGATACTCTTCGTGGACGGCCGCGTAAGCGCGCTTTGTGAAAGCTTTCATGTCCACGGGAGACCCCAGAACATGGGTCTCGTTGAGAAGCGCCTCCCACATTATCACGCACGGACGATTCCTGTCGCGCCTGACCATGTTCCGGATATCCGACACGGCATACTCTTCGAATGTCGGATCGGTGTTCCAGAACTGCCAGCCCGGAGTACACACGATCACGAATATTCCCAATCTGTCACACGCCTCCATGAACGCCGGATCCTGGGGATAATGCGATCCGCGAACGATCTTGATGCCCGCTTCACGCATCAGTTCGGCATCCTGCCAGTGAAGGTTGTTCGGAACGGCATTGCCTATCAGCGCATAATCCTGATGCCTGTTCGCTCCCATAAGCCTCTCCGTGTAAGGCTTTCCGTTAAGGAAGAAGCCCTTGGTGCCGCGGAAATCGAACGTTCGTATGCCGATGTATTGATAATAGCCGTCCACGATCGTCCGCCCGGCGTCTTTTACCACAGTGTACAATTTGTAAAGAGAGGGCTCTTCCGGGCTCCACAGATCGGGATTCACGACCTTCATCCTCACGGAAACTTTATCCGAGAGATCCTCCTCGATGCGAAACTTTTTGTCGGCGCGGGCGACGACATTCCCGTTAGGGGTCTCGATGTAACTTTCCAGATAAAGGCTCTGCGTCTTGCCGGAAAGGTTTTTAACGTCGACGTCGACACAAACGAGGGCGCTTTCCTCCGACACATCCTCGTAATGTACGAACACCCCGCCGCCTGCGACCTTATCCTCCCCGTTGGCATCGGTTATGAACACATCGCCCGTGGCGGTAAGCCACACATCGCGGTAAATTCCCCCGAAGTAGCAGAAATCGAGCAGATACTGCGGTTTTCCTATCGGATAATCGCCGTCGTCGGAATTATCGGCCATAACGGCCAACACATTGTCACCGTTCTCCTCGAGCAGGTCGCCGTCGAGTTCGACGATTATGGGCAAATATCCTCCCTTGTGTTCTTTTACGAGAGTCCCGTTCAACCATATCGAGCATTTTCCCATCACGGCTTCGAAAGTCAGGGTCACCCGCCCTCGGGATATCGATTCCGGGAGCGAAAACTTTTTCCGGTACCACACCACACCCTGATAGTTTATTCCTCCGCTCGCCTCCGGAGGCAACGTCTCGATGCCGTGGGGCAGATGAACCACCTCCCAAAGAGTGTCGTCGGGGAATTCCTTTTCTGAAGCGCCCGGCATATCCCCCTTATGGAAACGCCATCCGTTATTGAAGCCGAACACTTGCCTGCTTTCGTCGCCCGGTAGCTTATGGAAACCGGCAGTCGAGAAATGCGGCTCCTGCGTCTGCGCGACGGCCGACATACACACGGCCGCCGCGACAAGCAGTATCGAATGTTTGAGAGAATTCATTATCGACGCTTTCATTTCGTTTTCCTGAACCACAGTAACTCATCCAACGCAACATCGTATTCCCGGACAGCGGGGCCTTTAACGGTTTTCCCGTTCGCGTCCGCCCAGCGTCCCACCGGGAAGGTGACGGTGCGTATGTTTTCGGCCGTGACCACGGGTGCGACCAGAATGCTGTCGCCCAGCATGAACTGATCCCGGCATTCGGCCAGACCCTGTCCCGGGAACGAGTATTCCATGTTGGAAACGATAGGTTCGCCGGTCGACGCACTCTTTTCGGCAAGCCGCATTATGTAGGGAACGAACTTTTCACGCAGTTCCACCACCTTCTTCACCGCGTCGAAATGCTCCTTGTCCAGCACTCTCCACGGAGCAACAGAAAATTGCATCATCGGCATCAGCGCATGGCATTGGGCCGAACGCACAACCATTTTCTGTTCCAGATGCGCGCCCGGCAGGAACGAGGCCATCTCTCCGCCGCCTATCATGTCGGGGCAACAGAAAGCGTATCCGGACATTCCTGCGACGGTAATGTGGGGTATCAGTTTGCCGACATCCTCCCATGTGTGAAGTTTGTCGCGCAGACGCTCCACGAGCGGCAATCCGCCTCCTTTCCACATCGAGCGGTATTCGTTCAGCGGGAATTCGAGTCCGAATTCGCCCCACAGCCTGCATTGCTCGTTGCCCGACACATTGCCGTAACTCAGGGTCGCTCCCGTGTAGAATTCGGGATCTCCGGCATCGAACTTGAACCCGTCGAGACCGTACTTTTCGACCATTCCGTCGAGTTGCCCCCGATACCATTCGACGGCTCCGGGATTGGAGAAGTCCAGCACGAGGCTGTAGCCGTTCCACCAGCGAACGACCGCCGGGTTTATCGCCTCTTCCCATGTGGAAGCGCCCTCGCTGCTCATCAACACGAGCTTCCGGGATCGGAGATACCGCGCGGCGTCGGTGTCGGCCCCGATAAAGGGACTGACCCACAACATCACCTTGAATCCCATCCCGTGTAGCTCGTCGATCATGGCTTTCGCATCGTCGAAGCGATCCTTGCGGAATTCGAAAAGCCCGTAATAGGGAGCCCAGTTGTCATCGATCATCAACACTCCCGGAGGGAATCCGTTGTCGATCAGATCGTGCGCATATTTCAAAATGCCTTTCTGGGTCTGATTGAATCCCAACTCGATCCACGTGTTGTATTGCGGAGAAGTGAAAAAGAGCGGATCGGGCAATTTGTTTTGCGGCGGGAAATAGCTCTCGGAAGCGAATAGAGTAGCCTCCTTCAATGTTTTTCCGCCATTGGCGAAGATTATTTCGGAGTGATGGTCGGTGATGACTATCTTATCTTCCCCTATCTCGAAGGCAAAGGGTTCCTCCGACCATATCGTGTTCCCCCGATCCGACAGAAGCAGGGGGGCGGCCTGATTGCCTTTCGCATCGCCGTTCAGATCGACCCGGTAGCCCGCGGTAAAGGGCATCTTGTGGCCTTCGTTCACGATCGCCGCGTACCAGCGTTCCCCTTTGGCGACGGGATATTGTGTTTGCGCTCCGGCGTTCGCCGAAAAGAGTGCGACCGACAGAGCGAATATTATTAATCTTGTCATTCGATTGTTTTTACTTTATCAAGAGATTTTTGTCTATTCCGGGCTATTGCTTCCTATTCGGTCAAATTGAACGGTATCAATTTCGAATCGGCGGCTTTGGCGGGAAGAAAACCTCTTTCGACCGAGAAGCTCGGATCTATCTCTCTGAAACCAAAATTAAGCACCGACTGCAGGGGTACCCCGAAAATGTCCTTCTTTATCGAGAATTCGAGAAATCTTTTGTCTTCGACGTTCTGGATATTGTATTCGTCGAAGAAATCGGCGTATCCGCACACATGCTCGAAACTGTAACTGGACGGTGTCGCTCCGGTAAAGCGCGTCAACTCACCCCACCAGTCGTACATGCCCTGATACATGAATTCGAAGCCGCTGCCTCCCGGGAACCAATCCTTGGCATTATGCCCCGTTGCCGCATTGTTATCCGTGTCGAAGTGCATCTGGAAGGGATCGAGCTTCATGTCGAGAGTGCCTTCGAGAAGGAACAGGAGATGGGTCGGTGAATTGAATGTCTTCACACTGCGCAATGTCCCTCCTTCACCGGCCGGATTCTGGTGTGCATAGGGAACGGTTTCCCAATCTTTGAAATCCCCGTCTATTTTGATCGTGGGGCCCGTGACGGTCACCTTGTCGGTGAACACATCCGTTTTGTCTCCCGTTTTCGCCGTCAGGGTCACCGAATATTCCCCTTTGGCCGCATAGACATGGGAGATGGCAATTCCGGTGGCGGAACTTCCGTCCCCGAAATCCCATGCGTACTCTTCGAAATATCCCGACAGGTTTTTGAATATGGCGTTGTATCCGTCGACCTCGCATGTGAACATCGCAATGGGATTCACATCGAACGACTCGTCCTCGCACGACGATATCAGGATTGAAAATGCTGCTAACAATACTATCTTTTTCATCTGTTTTTAAAATTTATTGAAGTTAAAACATCATTGTTCCGTTACGATCTTTTGTAAGACCACACCGCTTTGAGCACTCATCACGACCGACTGCACCTTTCGGCCGTCCTTGTCGATAAAAGACCTCTTCAAATCTATGTTGACAGATCCCGAGTTGCCCACATTTACAAGTACTACGGCCCGCGAGAAGTCCCGTCGATATATGTTGGGTGCAAATTCGTAATACTCCCCTTCGGCCTTGCCGAAATTCATTTCGTACTCCTTGCGCCAGGGCGAAGGGTCTTTATAAGCGTCCAGAACCTTTTGCTCCGAGAAATATGTGTTCCCGTCGTTCACCAACCAGTAGCTCGCGAAAGCGTAATAAAAACCCTGATCGTCGTCCAGACCGCTGTGAGGCTGTACCAGCGTGATCTTGTCCTTCGAATTGGCATGGGTTACTTCGGCAAGCTGGGCGCTCCACCCTTGGGCATATTCGGCCAGATAATCGTCCTTGCCGAAAACGAGCCACCATTCGTCGAAGCCGCCGCTCAGATATTCGAGATAGGCGTTCCACGCTCCCGGATGGGTACGCGCGTTCGAAAGGTTCGAAAGGCTCTCCTTGCCGCTTGCGTCCAACTTGGCTTTTATGACCCCGAGCATCGATTTGTAAGCGTTCTGAATACTCTGGTTCGTTTTGTATTGCTTGGGAAACAATCCCGTGTGATACTGGTCGGCGGCGAAAAGCGCATTGTCGAGCATTACGCCGTCCCAACCGTCGCGAACCAGTTCTTCGACGACCCGATCGCTCCAGAGTTGCTGGTACTCGCTGTTGCCGACATCCATCTGCCAGTGGTTGGAATATCCCGAATATTCGAGATGATTACCCTCATCGTCGGTCAGGAACCATTCGGGATGGTTTTCCATAGCGTAGGCATAACCGACGCCTGTGGGAAGATACTCATCGTCGACGCCGTTCCTCGCGGCGTAACTGCGGGTGGAGGAGAGATCCTTGTAGACATAAGCCTTTATGTCGGGATTGGCCTCCTTGAATTTCGGGATATAGGTGTGGAACCAGGCGTTCAACAGGATTATATCCCTCCTCGGAGCTTCGGTTTCGATCAAGGCGTCGGTGAGCGGAGCGCTGTCCCAGTATATCCAGAACAACTTCGTTTTGTTAACCGTTTTATCGGTAATCACCTCGGGCCGGTCGGGCCCTTCTTCCGGCCCCTGTTCTTTACAACCGCCGAAACCGACAAGTAACGCGGTTGTAAAGACAAGTGCCGTATGGAATGAAAATCGTCGCATCTGGGGGCAATGTTAATAATCCGGATTCTGCTCCAGATTCTTGTTTTCGTTTCTGGCGGACTGGGGTATCGGAAGGAGCAGGTGCTTATCATCGGCGTAGTGTTTGCCTCTGGCCAGCGCATTTTCGATAAATTTGCCATGGCGGATAAGGTCCTGGCGGCGCCATCCCTCAAAACAGAGTTCCCATTGGCGCTCCTGAAGTATCCGGTCGCGGAACGAGGTCTGGTCGAAATCGGCAAGGGCTATTTCGTAAACGCCTCCCCGCCTGCGCATCGAATTGACGATATCTACGGCTTCCTGTGTAGGCCCGCCGTTGACTTCGTTCAAAACTTCGGCACGGTAGAGCAACACGTCGGCATATCTGTAGAGTACCAGGTCGGTGGAACTTCCCGATCCGTTGGTGTCGGGGTCTTCGGGGTATTTCATCGGGAGAGAACCTCTCGCCATGTGCCCGCTGCCACCGTTGACCACGCGGCCGTCGATCTCCTCCGATCCGTTGAAATACCATCGTACGAAAGGTTCCCGGCGTTTATCCTGAGCTTCGAAACTGTCCCACACCGGCCACGGCATCCTCCATCCGCTCCATTTCGTGAGCGCGATACCGTCCCTGGAGACGTAATCCGAAGGCAGAACATTACACAGATACCAGTTGCCGAAAGCCCCGCTGATGTTGGGAATAGCCCATATTATCTCCTTGTTCTGCTCGTTCGCCGGGCTCCAGATATCGGTGAATTCTTTCTGCAACTCGTAAAAATCGAGATCCATGATCTCCTGCGTGACGTCGAGAGCTTTCTGCCACTCTTTCTCATGCATATAAAGTTTAAGCAGGGCCGTCAGGGCGGCTCCTTTCGTCATGCGCCCGTAATCGGCCGACTGGTAACTGACGGGAAGGTCTTCGCTTATCTCTTTGAATTCTTTTTCCAGAAAATCGACATATTCCTCTTTGGAAGGTCTGGGCGGAAAATAATCCTGGGCTTTCTGGGGATCGACCGCATATTGCGGATCGACTACGATGGGTACCGGGCCGTACATATCGTACAGATCCCAGGCGATTATCGCCCTTATACAGCGCAGTTCGGCCACATATCGGTCGATCATACTTTGGGATATGGGCGCGTTCTTCACTATTTCTATGGTTCTCGTCGCCTTTGTGACCGTGGGCATCATGTTGTTGTAGAATACCTGCACGAAGTTCGATTCGGGTTTGACCAGAAAATCGACCTGATCGGTCCAGCCCCAGTTGCAGTCGAACTCGTCCGTCATGCTCATTCCGTTCGTAAGACGGCATCCCTCGTTGAAACCATATGTCTGGTCTTTTCTCAGATCGTGGTAGATCGCCGTGACGGCGGTCTTCACATCGCTTTCATTCTGCGGGAAGTTCTCGGGAGAAATCGAGGCGTACACCCGGGGTTGCAGGTTCCCTTCGCAAGAAGAGAACAGAAGTCCCGCGACACAAGCCGTTGCTGCTATCAGGCTTAATGTTTTAACTCTATATATCATAATTGCTTTTTTTTATGGTTTACACTGTTTGCTCTTAAAACGTCAGATCGAGTCCGAACGACAGGTTCCTCTGATTCGGGTATCCGGCGCGGGAATCGGTCTCGGGATCCAACCCGGTGTATTTCGTGAACACTAAAGCATTCTGAAGATCGACATACACCCTCAAATTGTTGAACACTTTATTTGTAGGTATGGTATATCCCAACGTTATGTTTTTGAGGCGGATGAAACTTCCGTCCTCCACGAGCGGCGGCTTTTCGTAGACGTTTATCATTCCCGACGACATCGTGGCGTCGGTGTTGTCGTGACTCCATCTCTCCTTAACCTCTTTCATCATGTTCAATCCCGTGTACATAGAGCGGAGGTTGTATATACCCCACGTTCCCCAGTTGGCGTTCATCATTTTGCGGCCCAACATTCCGTGGAAGAATATGTTCAGGTCGAATCCTTTGTAGCGGAACGTGTTCCCGAAACCGAGGATGATCTTGGGATCGTAAGTTCCGATCAGCACCTGGTCCTCGCTCGTTATCCTGTTGTCGCCGTTCGTATCCTTGATCTTGTCCTGTCCCGGCATCAGATCGGGCTGCCACACGGGAGGCGCTTCGCCTATCGCCAGCAGGCCGTCGCCGACATATCCGTAGATCGGACGCAACGGCCCCTCCCTCTTTTCATAGGGGGCAAGTATCACGTTGGGGTTGCGTTCCAGCCAACGGTCGTTGTAGTGCGAAAGTGTAAGATCGGTCGACCATTTGAACTCGCCGTCGAAGTTGATCGACCTCAACGTGAGTTCCACACCCCGGCTCTGGGTCTTTCCGATGTTGTCGGGAACGGACGACACGACCGAGTAGGAGGGAAGTGCGCGGAAGTCGAGAAGATCCTTGACGACCTTGTTGTAGTACTCGAAGCTCAGAGAGAGCCTGTCTTTGAAGAATCCCATATCCAAACCTACGTTGAACTGGGTGGTCGTCTCCCACCGGAGGGCGTCGTTACCGATCTGCGACAGGGCGGTGCCCGTGTGAAGATTGCTGCCGAATACATAGCCCGACGATCCGGAGTAGTAGAATGCCAGCGAGTTCTGTCCGATGTTCGAGTTGCCGGAGTTACCGTAGCTGACCCTGAGTTTCAGATTCGAGAAGACATTCAGGTTTTTGATGAAATCCTCCTCTATAGCCCGCCACGAGATGGCGGCCGACGGGAAGAAGGCATATTTATTCTGTGCCCCGAACTTTGTAGAGCCGTCGACACGACCCGTAAGAGTAAGGTAGTACTTATCGGCGTAGGAGTAGTTCAAACGGGCGAAATAGGATGCCAATTGGTCGAAATATTTGCTGGAGTTCAAATAGTTCGGCGAAGCGACCTCGCCGGTGCCGAGCGAATTGTAGAGAAATGCGTCGGTGAAGTAGCCTGTACTTCTCGCACTGAACCCTCCGCTGAGAAATTCCTGATATTCATATCCGGCAAGCAGGTCGAGCCTGTGGTTCTCGAATATCTCCTTGTTATAATTGACCGTGAGGTTCAACAGTTTGTCGAACGAGTTGGATTCGCTTTTCGAGGCGTCACCGCCGACCTGCGCTCCGTATATGGTGGTCTTGGGCAAATAAGAGTCCCTGTTGCCGATCTGGTAGTCGACACCGGTGTTGAGCCTCACTTTCAGTCCGTCGATAATGTTCGCTTCCAGGAAAGCGTTCCCCAAAAATCTTTTGGTCGTGGTGCGGTCGTCGATCTCGAGTAGCGAAACGGGATTGGGCGATGTCGCGTAGTCGGGATTGAGCGCATAATCGCCGTTGGCGTCCCACACGGGTACGATGGCCGGTGTGGAGATCGCGGTGACCAACAAGCCGGCGTTCTCCCACTGCCTGTCTCCGAGAGCCACATTCCGGTTCTCGATCATAGACAGGGTCATGTTGATCCCCATTGTGAATATCTTGCTGAGTTTCTGTTCGAAATTCGTTCTGACGCTGTATCGCTTCAGATCGCTATTCTTGACGACACCCTTTTGGTCGAAGAAGTTTCCCGTGATGGCGTATCTGGTATATTCGGTACCTCCGGTGATACTCAGGTTGTGTTGGTGTATGCGACCGGTTCGTGTGATCAGATCCATCCAGTCCGTTCCCGGTCCGGCGTGGGCGATCTGTGCCTCGCTGTATTTAGGAACGTATTGCGACGCCAAAGTCGTCGGATCGACATTACCGTACGGAGCGACGCGGTTCGTGTAAAGCCACTCTTCGTAAAGAGCTCTGTTGGTCTCTTCCATGAATTCCTGACCGGTCAGCATCTCCAATCTCTTGGATATCCGCTGAATGGAAAAGTTGGTGTTGTACGTTACCGTGGGCGCTCCCACTTTCCCCCGTTTGGTGGTGATCAGCACGACGCCGTTCGCCGCACGGGCGCCGTATATCGCCGTGGCCGACGCGTCTTTCAGTATCTCGATCGACTCGATGTCGTAAGGGTTCAACGAGTTCAGCGGGTTACGGCTTCCGTATTCGTAACGGGTGGGGTTTCCCGGTTCCGGGCTTCCGCCTCCGAGCGGGAATCCGTCGACCACGAACAAAGGATCGTTCCCGGCTCCGGTCGAGGTGGCTCCGCGTATCTGGATCGTCAGACCGCCTCCCGGTTGGGCGCTGTTCTGCATGATATTCACACCGGCCGCCTTACCCGCAAGCATTTGAGCGACAGAGGGTACGGCCACCATGTTCAAATCCCCCGAACGGACCGAAGATATCGCTCCCGTGACATCCGATTTCTTTTGAGAACCGTAACCTATGGTCACGATCTCTTCGATGATCGTGGCGTCGTTTTCCATCGTCACATCGACGACATTCCGTCCTGCAACCCTTACCTCTTCGGTACGCATACTCAGCAATATGAACACCAGAGTCGCGTTTTCCCTCACCCCCGACAGGCGGTACGCTCCCGTGCCGTCGGTTATCGTGGTCGTACCGGTTCCCGAAACCTGAACGGCCACGCCGGGTAAGGGCGCCCCGTCCGTACTCCTGACGGTACCGGTGACATTCAATGTTCTTGCTTGTCTCGAAGCGCTCGCCTTGGCCAATACGATATGATTATCCTGTACCGAATAGGTGAGTTTTTTGGGTGCGAGCAATTTTTCGAGCACCTCTTTGAGAGGTCTGTCTACGGCCTCGATCGAAATGGTTTCGTTGGTATTCAACTCGGATTCGTTAACCAGGAATGTGTACTTGGTTTGCGATTCTATCGACTTGATCACCGACGCGTACGTGCCGTTCTCTATTCGCAATGTCACATTGCCTGTCTGCGCCCACGAAACGCCCAAAGCCGAGACGAGAGCACAAAATGTTAATAGTAGCTTTTTACACATGATTTTAGTAGTTTTTTGAATGGGTTAGTGTTTTAAGGTTTGTTTGACGACACGGGACCGTCATGTCGAATCGGTAAAAGTTTTCATAGCAGTTCGGGATTTAACAAAATAAAGAGCCGAATCGATAGATTTATGCCTAAAACAGCTGCTCGTTTAGGCGTTTTTTTATATTTTTGGCTCTTAATAGGTAAATATTTTATCAGGCCAGGAGAGAGGGATGAAGCGTAAGACTGCTTGTGATGCGTCTTTATTAACCCGAATAGCGGACGGAGACAGACACGCATTTGATCTATTCTACCGGGAGTACTTCAGTGTACTTTCCCGGTACGCGGCTTATTATTCCGATGACTATGACCTGCGCAAGGATATCGTTTCGGATGTTTTTTTAAATCTTTGGCAGTCGAAACGCACTCTGCCCCGGATAAGGAATATCAACAATTTTTTATTGGTCTGCGTGAGGAATCAGGCATTGAAATACGGAAGCAGGACGGGACGGCTCTCGGTGTCGATAAACACTATTCATAACCTGCATGACCGGACTTCGGAGGATGCCCTCCGCATACTCGAAAAAGAAGAGGCCCGCCGGGCCGTTGCCGATGCGATCAACACTCTTCCGGAGCGTTGTCGGCTGATATATCTGATGGTGAAGGAGGAAAAAATGAAATATAAGGATGTGGCCGAAGTCTTGAACATATCGGAAAAGACCATTCAGGCACAGATGATAATAGCCCTGAAAAAAATAGGGTATGTGATAATGAGTAAATACAGGGAAAATGAGATATAACACAGATATGAACGTCGATCCTGCATTTTGGGAGTTGGTCGTTGCCGAAATGTCCGGCGAAATGTCCGAAAACCAAAGAAAGGAACTCGACTCCATGATAACGCGGGATGAAGAGTTAAGGGTTGTATTTTATGGCCTGAACTCTATTACGGTCGATGCGTTTCAGGAGGATATGGACGGCTCCGGGTGCGAGATATATGAACGGATCGCGCAAAAGATCGACTCCCGCGGCAGGAAAGGGATAAAGTATTATCTGATCCGGGTAGCGGCGGCGGCCTGCATCCTGTGGGGCTGTTGGATGTCTTACATGTTCGGAACAACGAGAAATGTCGACCACGGTGCTATCGTCGAATACACCTGTCAGAACGGGGGTTATTCGCGCCTGATGCTCCCGGACGGTACGGAAGTGTATGTCAACTCGGGCAGCGTATTGAAATATCCGGCGAAATTCCCGGGCGACGGCAGAAACGTGGAGATCGACGGCGAGGCCTATTTCAATGTGGCGCACGATCCCTCGAAACCATTCGTGGTCAGAAACCGCAATTTATCGGTAAAGGCTCTCGGAACGAGTTTCGGTATAAAAGGCTACGAGCAGGATACGTATGTGCGCACGACGCTTGTGGAGGGTGAGGTGGAAGTGAGTATCGACGGTCTCCGCAATAAACATATTCTATCCCCCGGCCGACAGGCTGTGTTCAACCGTTCCGACATGTCGGTCCTTGTGGAGGATGTCGACACGGAATTCTTCACCTCGTGGATAAAGGGGCACATAGCGTTTACTCAAATGAAATTCTCGGATATCTGTGTTTTTCTCGAGCGCAAGTTCGGGGTCGATATCATAATCGAATATGATGAGTTGGCTAAAAAGGTATTCTCGGGGCGCTTCATATACGGTGAGAACCTGTATCAGGTATTGGACGTGATCAGACAGAACACACCGTTTTCATACAGAATGAGGAATAATAATACTCTTACGATCACCAAGGTAGGCGCGGAGATGTCGCATTGCGAATAAAATGCTTTTTCGTGCCTTTTCACCCGGTTTGCAGAAAAAGTAAAACCCGATAAACGGCTGGTTTATCGGGTTTTTCGTTAAAAATCATTGTTTAACTTGCTCCTCTTCAAGGACTCATCAAAAGTCCGACAAGGAGCTTATTTACAATGTCTTAGCGATACCCAAAAGCAAGTTTCCCACTAATAAACCACTTATTAGTTTTCTCGTGCTTTCTCGAATTTCACCATTACGAAGAACTTATCTCTCGACACTTATCGAATACAAAAGTAGAATAAAAACGGGAAAAGCAATAGTATTCTTTACACAAAACGTTTGTTTTTGCAGTATAAACATCAGGATTATCAGTGATAGGAGAATATGCTCCAGAGCAAAGGGTCAATTCAGGCGTTTTTTCCAACCTATTAATGACGATACTGCCCTGTCGTGTTTCGGTATTCCCTCCCACATATAGAGATAACGGCCTTGTCTCTTGCAATATTTATGAAGCGCCAAAACAGGGAATAAAATATCGCCAACTTCGGTAATGAAAGTGCGCCAACTTCGGTAATTATGATTATCTTTGCCTCGAATAAACAATATAAATATGGCAGAAAAGGACTATTTACCAAGGATTTGCGATGCTGAACTCAAGGAGGCGCTCGAAGTTATGGGGTTTGTACTGATAGAGGGGGCGAAATGGTGCGGAAAAACGAGTACCGCCGCGCACATAGCAGGCAGTACCCTCTATATGCAAGACCCCGACCGTGCACGTTCGTATCAGGATATGGCCGACACGAAACCGTCGCTGTTATTGCAGGGTGGTGTGCCGCGCCTTATCGACGAGTGGCAAATGGCGCCCGTGTTATGGGATGCGGTACGTTTCGAGGTGGACAGACGCGGCGAGCCGGGGCAGTTTATTCTTACCGGTTCCGCCGTACCTGCCGACAATGTGACGGCTCACACGGGCACAGGACGATACGCACGGATTCGGATGCGCACCATGAGTCTATATGAATCGAGGGAATCTAACGGTTCGGTTTCGTTGGCAGGTCTGTTCGCCGGCAAGCACGACATTGAGGGTATTTCCTCAATGAGTATCGAGCAGATCGCCTTTGCAATTTGCAGGGGTGGATTTCCTGCCTCCATCGGCATTGCGGATAAAGCCGCTCTGCGTATGTCGGTCGATTATGTCGAAGCTGTCATCAATCACGATGTTTCTGAGTTGGACGAAGTAGAGAAAAATCCGACCCGTGTTCGTCTGCTGTTACGTTCGATTGCGCGGAACATAGCAACAATGGCCTCGTTGGAAACTATTCGTGCGGATGTCGAAGGCAACGAAACAACGTTTGCAGAAAAGACCCTGGCGACGTACTATAATGCTCTGCGCCGTATTTTCGTGGTGGAGGATATGCCTGCATGGTCGCCGTCGCTGCGTTCTAAAACGGCCATTCGTACCTCGCCGAAACGCCTCTTCGTCGATCCCGCTATTGCCACGGCGGTGATGAGGGCTAACCCGGAGGCGATATTGCAAGATTTCGAGTATTTCGGCTTCCTATTCGAGGCGCTGTGTGCCAGAGATGTTCGCATCTATGCTCAGAGAAACGACGGCGAGGTGTTCCACTACCGCGACAAGAACAATCTGGAAGCCGATATGATCGTGCAGTTGCGCGACGGTCGCTGGGGTGCAATAGAGGTGAAGTTGGGACAGAAACAGATAGAAGAGGCGGCGGATAATCTGCTCAAACTGCGCGGGAAAATAGACACCGACAAGATGCGGGAACCCTCGTTCCTTATGGTGCTAACCGGCGGCGAGTTTGCCTATCAGCGAAAAGACGGAGTATTGGTAGTGCCGGTCGGATGTCTGAAGAATTAGATTTTATCCTTTTCGTCCTCTCTTTTTCTTCCGTTTATACAGTAAGCGGAACTCCGGATCTATCTCTTCGTATGGGCTGCCCTGTCGTGAAAGTCCACGGAATATATCGTGGCCGTGGTGATTATCCGTTGCACGCTCTGTAGA
>QMCE01000014.1_pt1 | contig 58602 bp, 52 predicted proteins | sample 1821851 | NCBI WGS metagenome assembly QMCE01 (sample SAMN09453174, study PRJNA476694) | Termite gut metagenome, whole genome shotgun sequencing project. | isolation source: worker | host: Odontotermes sp. | place: South Africa:Pretoria | collected 2016-01-28
ATTGAGATTGCAAATTGTGTAAAAGTCCTTAAAGCAGGCGGCACATTACTGTATCTTACCGATACAATATGGGGCATAGGCTGCGATGCCACAAATGCCGCCCGCCAAAAATGTTGAAGCAGAGCAGCTTTTTATGCCGTCATAAATCATTTTGTCACTTGTGTTATCATGGCTTCCGAGACAGCGGACGAGCGCAGTTTTGTACTCAACCTCAGCGCTTTCGCCGCCGAGTATCTCAGCACAGGCGGCAGCAACAGCCTCTCCGCCGGGAGAGCATAAGCCGCCCTTGGCCGTGCCTTTGGAGAGAGCGTCAGCATAGCCCGCACAGCCGGAATATCCGCATGCTCCGCAATTTGCACCCGGGAGAACTGCTTCAAGCTGCTCGGCAACCTCATCCTTCGGCACTGCCATAACCGTGGCAGCGATGACGAGAATAATGCCTGCCAGAAGCCCGATGCCGCCTACTATAATAATTGCTGTAATCATATAGTAACCCCCTTAAAGCAAGCCGTCGACAAGCCCGCTGAACCCAAGGAACGAGACAGAGACTATCGAGGCGGCGATGAGCGTTATAGGCATGCCTTTGAGGAAGCTTGGAATATCACATTTCTCGAGACGCTCACGTATGCCTGCGAACAGCACCATGGCGACAAGAAAACCTATACCTGAGCCGAATGCGTTCATAAGTGACTGCGGGAACCCGAAGGTCGGGTCAACCGCACCTTTATCGAGCACAAGCATTGTTACGCCGAGAACGGCACAGTTAGTTGTGATAAGCGGAAGATAAATGCCCAGTGAGTTATAAAGCGGGGGCATATATTTCTTAATGGCGATTTCAAGGAACTGAACAATCGCCGCAATGACGAGAATGAAGACGATGGTCTGCAGATAACTTAAATCATTCGGCACAAGCACATACATATAAAGCGGCCATGTCACGGCGGTTGCAATCACCATGACAAGCGTAACGGCAACGCTCATGCCGACGGCGGTGTTAAGCTTTTTTGAAACACCCAAAAACGGGCAAATGCCGAGGAATTTATTCAGAACATAGTTCTCTGTAAGAATGGCCGATAAGAATATGGCGATAAAGCCCTTAATCATCGCTGCGTCCATTATTTGCCCTCCTTTTCTTCAATCTCTTTCAGCTGAGTGCACGAAGTGGAAAGCGGGCAATATGCACAGCCCATGGCTTCCGGGGCTTTTTTGTCTGCCGAAAGCCTGCCTGCCACTGCGACGAGGATTCCGAAAACGAAGAATCCGCCGGGCGGGAGGAGGAATATAACAACAGGCGGCATAAAGCTTGAAAGCAACGGCAGGCCGAAAACCGTTCCTGCGCCGAGAAGCTCTCTGATTATGCCCATCAAGAGTAAGGCGGCAGTGAAGCCTATGCCCATCCCGAGCCCGTCGATGAGCGAGGGGAGAACCTTTCGCCTGCTTGCGAAGGCTTCAGCCCTGCCGAGAATGATACAGTTTACAACAATCAGCGGCAGAAAAACACCGAGCGCCTTGTCAAGGTCCGGTGAATAAGCCTTGATGAAAAGCTGAACGATTGTTACAAAGCTTGCGATTATCGTTATGAAAGCGGGGATTCTGATTTTACTTGAAATGACGTTTCTCAAAAGCGAGATAACAACATTTGAGCCGACAAGCACGAACATTGTTGCCAAGCCCATGCCGATGGCATTCGAGGCGGATGTCGTGACCGCCAGAAAGGCGCAGCAACCCAGCATAAGGCGCAGAACAGGGTTTTCCCTGATTATTCCTTTTGTGAACTCTTTCCAAAGCCCGCTTTTTTTCTTTGCATTATTTTGCACCGTCAAATCATTCACCCCCCTTTATCTCATTATTATAAATCTCAACGGCCTGATTAACCGCATTTGTCACGGCATTTGAGGAGATTGTAGCACCCGTCAGAGCCTCAATTTCACCGTCGGAAGCTATTTGATTTTTTACAACCTCAAGGCTGTGTTCCGGCACATTCTGCATATACTGTGCGGTGAAGCCCTCATTGAGGATATTTGCGCCGAGCCCCGGCGTCTCGTTCTGATTAAGAATGGTTACGCCTGTTATTCTGCCATCGGCACTGATTCCCGTCATGACATCAATTTGCCCGCCGTAACCGTTAGAGGAGGTTTCGAAGACATAGCCGACAGTATTTCCGCCGGCAGCTCCCTCATAGTAGCCATCGGCTTCTGTGAATTCGTCTGCCTCCGGGAGGACAACCATGCGTGAATGCGCCGCCGTTTCAAGCTGGGCATCTGCTATCTGCTGCTTTGTCAGCTCATTTGTGCCGGCGAGCGCAAGGGTCATCACTGCACAGATTATCGTAAGAGTAAGTGCGGGGAGGACGGAATCCTTAAAGGTGAATTTCATTTTATGCGCCCTCCTTTGCCTTATTCTGTTTTTCTTTTACAATCTTTTTCTGCCCGAAGGTCTTGGGCTTGACGTATCTCTCAATAAGCGGAACAAGGATATTCATTATCACAATGGCGTATGAAACGCCCTCGTTCATTGAGCCGAACTGACGTATAAGCATCGTCAAGGCACCGCACCCGAAAGCAAAAATGACCTTACCGCCGATGTACATCGGGCAGGTGGTATAATCCGTTGCCATAAAAATAGCCCCGATTAAAAGACCGCCCGTGAGAAGGTCAAACAGCGGGTCTCTTCCGAAAAGGAATGAGAGCCCTACAGCTGTGCCGACATATACAAGCGGAATGACAGGGTGAATTATCTGCCTTGCAAGTAAATAAACAAAGCCCAAAAGCAATGCCAGAGCCGAGGTTTCACCGATGCAGCCGCCGATGTTTCCGAGGAACAGCGTGAGGTAAGACGGCAGCTCGACAAGCTCACCGCCCGAAGCGGAGCTCAAAGCGTCCACATTGCTGCTGAACATCTGAAGCGGTGTGGCGGTGGTGACCATATCTGCGCCGTATGAGAAGGGCTGCGTCCATTTTGTCATGTCTGCGGGGAAGGAGTTGACAAGGACAATCCTCGCCGTCAGTGCAGGGTTCACGAAATTCATGCCGATGCCGCCGAACATCTGCTTGACAACGACAACGGCAACGACAGAGCCGAACGCCGCCATAAGCGGGTTAATCGAAACGGGGAGATTCAGTGCAAGCAAAATGCCTGTGACAACGGCGCTTAAATCCTGCACGGTTTGCTCTCTTTTCATTATCTTGCGTGACAGGAATTCCGAAAGCACACAGGCAGTCACACAGGTGACGATAAGAATTGCCGCTCTCAAACCAAAGAAGATGACGCCTGCAATCATGGCGGGGGCTAAGGCGATGATAACGTCGAGCATGATGTTCTGCGTTCTCTTTTTGCCGTTAAGATGAGGCGATGAGGAGATAATCAGCTTTTCCATTATTTCGCACCTCCCGCTCTCACATAATTTTTACCCAGACGAATCGCCTGTACAAGCTTTCTTCCGGCGGGGCAGGTATATGAGCAGCACCCGCATTCCATACAGTTCATCACGTGCAAATCGTTGAGCTTATCAATATCCTGGCTGTCTGCGGCGAGCTCAAAATCTCTCGGACGCAGGCTGAGCGGGCACGCCATATAGCATCTTGCACAGCGTATGCACGCCGTAGTTTTCATGAGATTGGCGTCTTTTTCGTCAAAGAACAGAACAGCATTGTTCTGCTTGATTATCGGGAAATCGTCTGATGTCAGTGCAATGCCCATCATGGGCCCGCCGAGCATTATCTTTTTCGGCTCAGTCTTGTATCCGCCGCAGAACTCGACTATATCGCTTATTTTCGTGCCAATCGGCACAATCACATTTTGCGGGTTTTTAATCGCCGAGCCGTCTATGGTTACCCGCTTCAATGTAAGCGGCTTGCCGTTCTTTATAAAGGTAGAGATGAATGCCACAGAAGCGATGTTCATTACTATGCAGCCCACGTCTGACGGCAGCCCGCCCTCCGGCACGACTCTGTCTGTGCATACCTTTATGAGGATTTTCTCAGCACCCTGCGGGTATCTGCTTTTAAGCCTGATTACACGCACCTCGTCGTTCGGGTCAAGCTCGGGGTTATCCGCAATCTCCGTGAGCTTCGCAATGGCGTCGGGCTTGTTTCCCTCCACAGCGATGAAAACCCGCTTTACGCCAAGGATTTCCTTGACCTTGTATATGCCGAGAAGCACATTCTCGCCGTTTTCGAGGGCCTCTCTGTGGTCGGCGGTGACATAGGGCTCACACTCTGCCACATTTATGATAAGCGTGTCTATTTTGCTTTCATCCTTGACATTCAGCTTTACGTGTGAGGGGAAGCCCGCCCCGCCGAGACCCACGAGCCCGGCGTTCCACGTGGCTTCGTCAAGCTCCTTTTTTGTTTTGATTCCATGAGGGGGTTTAATCGAGGGCTCAAATTCCATTTTGCCGTCTGATTCAATGACCACTGCGTCAATCTTTTGCCCGCCAGACATCGTAACCTTGGTTATGTCGGAAACCGTGCCCGAAACCGAGGCATGTATCGGCGCAGAGACATAAGCCTCGCTGTTCCCGACAACCTGCCCGGCATAGACATAATCGCCCTTCTTCACCGTGGGCGTGCAGATTGCGCCGATGTGCTGCTGCATGGGAAGAACCACTTTATCCGGCGGCGGCATAAATACAGATTCCGTCTGTGCCGTGTTCTTGTGATGAGGCACATTTGCCCCGCCCTTTGAATGAAATGGACGTTTTGGAAAGGTTAAGTCCATATTTCCAACTCCTTTTCCTTGCATTTATATATGAGTAAACGTATCAATTTGCAGTCAAGGTATATTCTACAATACATTCACGCTTTATTCAATCACCGTTAGCAATTCTGTCATAATTTCTTATAAAAGGCTATTTTTGCCCCGCCGTTTTCATAGCCGGCTTTTTCATAGAATTTGTGCGCCGCTGCTCTTTTCTCTCCCGAGGTCAGACGAATGCCCGACGAGCCTTCATTCTTTGCCCAACTTTCCGCCGCTTCAAGCAGCATTTTTCCTATGCCCATATTTTGTGCAGCCGGGTCAACGGCAATGCCGAGGATGTTCTTCATATTGTCGGCATAGAGTGTGCTGTAATCCTGTGCATGGACGTATCCGAGGACTTTCTCATTTGCTTCGGCGACAAACACAATATGGCCGTCAAGAGCCAACACCCTTTCAAGGGCAAGCTTTGCTTTTTCAAGAGGGTAATCATAGCCCAAAGAAACGATGTTGAGGAGATTGATTGCCTCTGCGTCGTTTAAGCTTGCCTTTCTGACAGTGATATTATTCATTTTTTATTTTCCTCTCTGCTTTTTCAATTCCGAAATGCCGTGACACCTTCATAAGCGGCGGGAGAGAGATTTTCAGTACAGCTCCTGTCAGGAGCCCGGTTATCACGCCGAAGATTATCATGAACGGCGCATAATAGAATACTGCTGCTCTCGTAAGAAAAAATGCGATTATCAGCTGGGCGAAATTATGCGAAAGCGCCCCGCTGACGCCTATAACAGACAGTGAAAGCTTTGTCTTCCTGAAGATAAGCCACATGACAGTGGTGCTCAGCAAGCCGCCGGCAAGGCTCATCACCCCTGCCGTTATGCCTCTTGTGAGGAAGGCAAAAACAGCTTTTACCACTGCGATGATAAGTGCGGAGAAAATGCCTGTCGTGCCCGCCGCAAACATCGTGACGATATTCGAAAGCCCGAGCTTTGCACCGGGAGGAAGAAACGGCAGCGGGGGCAGCAAGCCCTCAAGAAAGGAAAAAGCTATCGCAAGTGCCGCAAGCAGCCCGATGAAAGCTATTTTTTTCGATGCAGTTTTCATGGTTGCTCCTTTAATATGTCACGGCGTCGGCCCGGCTTTTGCCGCCGATTGTAATACTCAGCTTTGCCGGAAGGCAGATAACAGCCTCACCCGCCTTTGAGATTTTCCCCGTTTTCATGCAGGTTTTGTCAGGGCAGGTCGAATGCGTGACGGCTATCCCTGTGTTGTCTGCCGTGACGGTTATCTCAATGCCACCGGTAAGCGTTGAATCAATGCGAAGCACCTCCGGCGCAGCAAGTGCAGGAAGATTTACTGTCTTGTACGGCTCTCCGTTTATTTCAATATCCGCTGTGCCGCCGCTCGGGGAGAAGATAAAGAAAAGCCAGACGGCAGCAGACAGAAGAATCAAAACAGCGAAAAAAATAATATTCTTTTTAGATATGAATTTTCTTCCGTTCGTGAGTTCAGGCATTATTTATTCTCCGCAAGTGAATATGTATTTTCGGTTATTTTGAAATCTTTCGCTTCTATGCCTTCAGTGACATAGACTTTCCTGTTGTTATCAATGAAAATCCCCTCGGCGTCATATTTCTTCAGAAGCTCTTTTGCCTCATCAAGGCCGAGGATAAAGGATGCTGTTGAAAGCGCATCTGAAAGCGCACCCGAAGAGGCTTTAACTGTAACAGAGACAAGCCCGCTGTCTGCGGGATAGCCTGTTTTCGGGTCGAGGATGTGATGATACAGCACGTTGTCTTTTGTGAAGGCCTTCTCATAATTGCCAGAGGTCGATACAAAGCCCTCTCTTATTTTCAGCTCTGCCATTGTGCCGGTGCTTGCGGGGTCTCGAATGGCGATGTTCCAGGCGTCGCCGAAAAGCTTTCCGCCGTATACGCCGACGCTTCCGCCAACGGCGATTATCCCGCCGCCCACGCTGCTTTGCTCATATATGCTTATCGCCGCATCACATGCCGCACCCTTGCCTATCCCACCTAAATCGATGGAGGTCAGTTTATCTTTCAATGCGGCGGTATCGTTTTCACCGAGGAGGATATTTTCATAATTCACATGCGGAAGAAGCTCGTCAATCAGGCTTTGCTCGGGGACAAATTCGTCACCCCTGTCAAAATCCCACAAATGAGAGATAGGGGCGATTGTCACATCAAAAGCGCCACCGGAAAGCTCGGCGACATCCTTGCATAGTTTGAGGAGGGCGTATGTAACAGGCTTCACGGCAAGATAATCGCCGCCTGCATTTAGTGCAAGCTTTTCAATGTCACTGCCCTCAACACGCCATGAGATGGTGTTTTCAAGCTCGGCAATAGCAGCCGCTGCTGCCCTTGCGGCATTTTGCTTATCGCCACCGTAAACCTTTTGCTGAACATAAGAGCCCATCGAAAACGTCGTGATTTCCTCCGGTGCGGCGTTAAGGCCGATTACGGCACTGCTTATTAAAAGAAGAACGGCAAGCAAAGAAAAGGCAAAAGTCAGATTCCTTGCCTTTTTAGGTGACATTTTAATTTTGTGCGTGCTTTTGTCCTCGATAGCGTCAGGATTTCCCATGCTTTCTCCTGCCTTTATCTATTCTGTCTGCTATGCGTACGCAGGCGTTAAGATGCATCATCTGGTGCCTTGAAAACGGCATAAGCATCAAGAAGCTTTATGCCTGCAATTATAGCATTTATTTTTTTGCAAAACAACAACAGCCTCAGTTAAGAGGCTGTTGTGACAGGAAGAAACAATATGAAAACAAAGAAAACTCATTTGCTGAGCTGTTTTGCCGCATTTGCAATGATTTCAACCGCCGTGTCCACATCAAACTTTGAGGTGTCGATTGTCAAATCGTAATTTGATACTTCATCCCAGCGATTGTTTGTATAGAAATTATAGTAATTGGCACGCTGTTTATCCTTTTTCGTGATGAAATCAGAGACCTTTGAAGCTTCCGCAAGGTTTTTGCTGACAGCTCTTTCAACCCTTGCCGCCTTGTCAGCATGAATGAAAACATTCAGACAATGCTTAAAATCACGGAGGATATAATCCGCACAGCGCCCGATTATCACACAAGGCCCCTCAGCGGCGGCATTGCGGATAATGTCTGACTGAATTATGAAAAGCTTGTCATTTATGGGCATTTCGTTTGCGCCCGCGATTCTGCCGCCATAGGCGAAGCTGCCCATAACCATGGAATAAAGCAGGCTGCTGGTGGCCTTTTCATCGACATCGGCAAAAACCTCTTCCGACAGGCCGCTCTTTTTTGCGGCAAGCGCAATCAAAGATTTGTCAAAAAAAGGAATATCCAGCTTTTCAGCCAGTTTTTCACCGATTTCATGACCCCCGCTTCCATATTGTCTTGATATAGTAATAACAGGTAGCATATGAACCCTCCGCTGCTGCAAAATTGGTTGTGAATTTGAAACAAGAATAAATCAAAAAGAAAAATGTTTTTGTACACTTTCCCTACAAAAAGAATACATCATAATCAAAAAAATGTCAAGAAAATATGACAAGAAAATATAGCATTAAAATCAAATCCTCCTTGTAAACGCTTTTGTTCTGTATTATACTTTTCTTATAAAAATCTGCGCATTGTCACACATGCTTCACATATGTGACGTATAATTAAGCAAAGATGTTATGAGAGGTGATTCTATGTACAGCATTTTAGTGGTAGACGACGAGGAGAAGATAAGGGCGCTAATCAGGAAATATGCCGAGTTTGAGGGCCACAGCGTCACCGAGGCCGAGAACGGCATGGAAGCGGTGGAGATATGCCGCAGAAATCCAAGCAAGTTCGATATAATCATCATGGACGTCATGATGCCTGAGCTTGACGGCTTTTCGGCCATTTCCGAGATTAGGAAAACCTGCTCTTCATCTGTGCTGATGCTTTCGGCAAGAGGCGAGGAGTATGACAAAATCCATGGCTTTGAGCTTGGCGTGGATGATTATGTCGTGAAGCCGTTCTCACCCAAAGAGCTGATGATGAGGATAAATGCGATAATGAACAGGGTTCATCCGTCGGCACAGAATGAAAACAGCACCGCTGAATTTGAAGGTCTGAAGATAGATTTTGACGCAAGGATAGTCACCGTTGACGGAGAAAGGGTTGAGCTTTCTCCGAAGGAATATGATTTGCTGATATATTTGGTAAAGAACAAAAATATCGCCCTCACAAGAGAAATGCTCATAACAAACGTTTGGGGATATGACTTCTACGGCGACGACAGAACGCTCGACACACACATAAAGCTTCTTCGCAAGAGCATAGGGGAATACAGCAAATTCATCGTGACAATAAGGGGCGTGGGTTATCGCTTTGAAGCAGAATGAGAATTATTCAATGAAAACAACAGAAGCGGAGATTGTGCCTGAATACATTTCTTCGAAAGAAAAGCGCAAAAAAAAGCATCTGAGGGTTAATACTCAGATGCTTATCGGCTTTGAGATTTTCACCGTCATTATCATTGTGATTCTATGGGTTTTCCAAATAGGTTTTCTTGACACGTTCTATGAAAACATTAAAAAGGACGAAGTGCGCTCAACCGCACAGGAGATTGTGAACAATATCCAAAGCGATGACCTGGACAGTATTGTTCTGGGGCTTTTTGTTGACAGGCAGATAAATATACATATTAGCGATGAGCTGGGAAATCCTGTTGTGTATGTAAAGACGATAAATGAGATGTTATACGGGTATGACCAGGCAAATTCCACTTTGCAGGATTACTCAAGGTTTGACCTGATAGAGCGTTTTGACAACACGGTTCTTGCAGGCGGGTCAATCATGACAGAATTCACGGTGCGCAGAGAGCGTACGCTGAGAGAAATCCGTGTGATAGATTACAGTGTCACTGTACATTTTGCAGACGAGAGCGGAAATCAGCAGAATAGGCTGATATTCCTTGAAACAGAGATAACGCCTGTTGACGCAACGGTTGACACACTTCAGATTCAGCTCATGTGGCTGACGGGCATCATGATTGTCCTTGGCATTGCACTTGCCTTTATAATTGCAAAAAGGATTTCAAAGCCGATTGTTGCGATGAACACCAATGCAAAAAAACTGGCGCAGGGGAATTACAGCGTTCATTTTGACGAAGAGGGAAGCCGTGAGGTGACAGAGCTTGCTCAGACGATGAACTATGCGGCAAAGGAGCTTTCAAAGGTAGAGGCGCTGAGAAGCGAGCTCATTGCCAATGTTTCACATGATTTAAGAACGCCGCTGACGATGATAAAGGGTTACAGTGAGGTCATGCGTGACCTGCCCGGAGAGAATTCACCGGAAAATTTGCAGGTGGTTATTGACGAAACCGCACGCCTTGCCGACCTTGTAAACGACATGCTTGATTTGTCAAGGCTGGAATCCGGTGCCGCACCCCTTGACATTGAAAGGTTTAATCTGACAGAGGAAATCAGAGAGATTCTCAAAAGATATGATAAGCTTGCCGATTTCACGTTCACCTTCGATGCGCCCGAAGAAGTTTATATTGAAGCGGACAGATTAAAAATTTCGCAGGTGGTGTATAATCTTGTTAGTAATGCAGTCAATTATATCGGGGAAGATAAGCGGATAATACTGCGTCAGATTATGCTTGGTGACAAGGTGAGGATAGAGGTCATCGACCACGGTCAGGGCATTCCCGCAGACAAGCTTCGGGATATATGGGACAGATACTATAAGGTTGACAAAGAGCATAAGCGTGCTCAGGTCGGCACTGGGCTTGGGCTTTCGATAGTTAAGAATATTCTTGACATGCACGGCGGAACCTACGGCGTTTCAAGCCGTGAGAATGTCGGCAGTACTTTTTGGTTCGAACTGAAAACAAGTGAAATCAAGGGAGAGCGCAATGAATAAAATGAACGCCGCATGTATAGCCTGCATGATTAAACGTCAGGAGGAGGGCATTGCGGAGATAAACGACGAAGCGAAGAAGCTTGAATACATGAACGGCGTTCTCAGGATAATCTTGGAGGCGGGCAGCTCATCTGCACCGGTCATCACCGAGAGGATTTCAGAGCTGAGAAGAAGCATTTTCGGCGAAGACAAGCATTTTGAGCATCTGAAGAGAAGCTACAATCAACTCATGTTAGAGTATGAGCCCAAAATTCAAGAGGTTATAGATAGAAGCGATGATGCTGTTCTGACGGCACTTAAATTTGCACGTATAGGGAATTATATCGACTTCGGCGCAATGGGCGAGGTAGATGACAGAAAGCTGGCAGAGCTTATCGAAAAAGCGGAGCATGATGAGGTTGACGCAGCTGAATTCACCGCATTGATGAAAGACCTTGAATCTGCCGCAAGGCTTGTTTATCTTACAGACAATTGCGGTGAGATAGTGGCGGACAAGCTGCTTGTTCAGGCATTACAGTGCGAATTTCCGCAGCTCAAAATCAAGGTGATTGTTAGAGGGAAAAATGTGCTCAACGATGCCACACTTGAAGATGCGGCTGAAGTGGGGCTGACGGAAATTGCAGAGGTAATCGGCAACGGCACGGGGGTTGCGGGAACAGACATTGAAACAATCTCAAAAGAGGCGAAAAGCCTGATTGATGAAGCCGATGTAATAATCTCGAAAGGGCAGGGGAATTTTGAATCACTCTATGGCTGTGGGTTGAACATATATTATTTGTTTCTGTGCAAGTGCGACTGGTTTGTGCGAAGATTCGGCTTTGAAAGATATAAAGCGGTGATAGTGAACGAGAAAAACTTGAGCATGAGATGAAAAATCCCCTCGATTATCGAGGGGATAAGCTTTATCTTTTATTCCGCATTAGCTCGTGTGAGCCATGCATCTGCGATGTCAAGGGCGAGATACAGCCCTTTTCTGTCACTTGCCTTTTCAATCGGCTTTTCGCCTGCGGCAATATCGGGCTCAGTGTTCATCAGCTGAATCGTTACGGTGTCGGCAACGTCTAAATTGTCAACCTTTTTCTTGGTTTTCACGGTGAGGCATGTCACATACTTCTCTTTCATGCTGCCGTAATAAATTGTGTCACCGTTTCTGACAAGAGGCCTGCCTTTATACACGGGAAACTTGCCCTTAACAGCTGTGCCCTCAATAGCTTCAGGATTTTGAGCCTTCACCGCTGTTTTGGAAACTTTCTCTGTTTTTGTATTTGTCTTGGCGGGCTTTGCCGCCTTTTCGGTTGCCTCTGTTTTTTTCACTGCCAAATTATCACTTCCTTAAATGACTTATTCTCCCAGATATGTGCGTACCATAGCTTTCAAAAGCTCGTCTCTGTCAATTCTCCTGATAAGGCTTCTCGCATTTTTATGCGTTGTGATATATGTCGGGTCTTCAGAGAGAATGTATCCGACTATCTGGCTTATCGGGTTATACCCCTTTTCCTTCAGTGCGTCAAAAACTTGGAGCAAAATCTGCTTCATATCGGCTTCTCTTGCGCTGTCAATGGAAAAAGTAATGGTATTGGAATTGTCTGTCATACATTTCACCTCCCTGAAAATTAGTGTATCTGAACACCTCTACTATAATACATTAAAATGTGATGTAATTCAAGCCGAGAGGGGAATTGTCATAGAAAATTCAGAATTATGCCTTCAAATTCACGCCAAGTTCATTAAGCGAGGCGATTATCTCTTCAATAATCGGCTCAACCTCCTCTCTTGAAAGAGTTTTTTCGTCTGAAGAGAAAGCAAAACGCAAGGTTATGCTCTCAGCCTGCTCTGATTCAAAAACATCTATAAGCGTGACGCTTTTCAAAAGCTCTTTATTCGCCCATGCGGCCTTGATGCCGTCATAAGTTATGCCGTCTTTTATGATTAATGATAAATCGACATCTATGCCGGGATACTTTGAAGGCTCTGTGTAAGAGATTGTGCGAACAGCTATAAGCGAGAAGGAATCCATATCAAGCTCTGCCGCAACAATTGCCGCCCGCTTGTCTATTTTGCTTCCGATAGCGGGGTGAACAGCCGAGACGAAGCCGAGCTTTTTGCCCTCAAAAATGATTTCCGCAGTGTTTTTCGGGTGCTGGAAGCTGTGCGCCGGCGCAGAGGGAGAAAAGCTTAAATCAACATGCTTTATATCCCCGCCCAGGGCTTTAATGATGCCGAGAAGCTCATAGTACAAATCCCGTTCGCTTTTTGTTTTGCTGAAAATGAGAATGCCGAGCTTCTTGCGCTCATTGCAGCTGCCGTCCGGCTTCAAGCCCTCCACAACACGTGCGATTTCAAACAGCCCGAAATCAGGCGCATATGCCTTGTTTTCGTTTGCAACCGTCAAAAGGGTGGGCGTCATGCAGTTTCGGAGGACATCATTGTCGGCTGTCATTGCGTTTATAACACGGACGTTTTCTTCGACATCAAGCCCCAATTCCTTCCATTTTTTGTTATCACACCAAAGGTAGGAATTCACCTCGTGCAGATTGAATTTCCCGACAAGAATATCCTTTGCGAAGCTGTCTGCTTTAGCTTGCAGGGAGTGCTTCACAGGAGATAGCCTGCTGACGGTGGTCTGAAAATCAAAATTGTCATAGCCGTAAATTCTTGTAATCTCTTCAATTATATCAGCCTTAATCGTGACATCCTTTGTCGCACGCCATGACGGAACGGTGACATTGAACATATCATTTTCAAGCCTTGCCTCAAAGCCCAATGAAGCAAGCGTGCTCAAAATCTGCTCGCTTGAGATATTGATTCCTGTGTACTTATCCACATATGCCTTGTCAAAGCTGATTTCAGGAACATCATAATGCTTTACATATACGTCCGTTAAAGATGAAGTGACTTCAAAATGCGGGTTAGTTTCAGATAGAAGCTTCATGAAACGTTCGATAGCCGGCACTGTCATTTCGGGGTCGAGGCTCTTTTCATAGCGCATGCTTGCGTCGGTGCGCAGACCAAGCCGTGAGGAGGTTTTCCTTACGCATACTGCATCAAAGCTTGCGCTTTCAAGAAGCAGGCTGTCGGTGTCGCTTTCTATTTCAGAATCAAGCCCCCCCATAACGCCGGCTACGGCGACTGGATTGCCGCCGGAGGAAATCATAAGCGTGTTGCCGTCAATCTCCCTGTCTTCTCCGTCAAGAGTCTTAAAGGAAAAATCCTCCGTGAAACGCCTCACTTCGATTTTATCCACCTTGGCACAGTCAAAGGCGTGCATCGGCTGCCCCATTTCGAGCATGAGATAATTTGTGAGGTCGGCAAGCAGATTTATCGCCCTTGTGCCGCAATAGAACAGGCGAATGCGCATGTCTACAGGGCTTACCTTCTCCGTGATATTTCTCACCTTCAAGCCGGAATAACGATAGCAGTTTTCCTTGTCAAGAATATCAATCTCAACGGGCGAAAGGCTGGTATAACCGCTTAAATCAAACTTGTCAAGCGGCTTGAGCTCTCTGCCGGAAAGGGCTGCAAACTCACGCGCAATGCCGTAATGCCCCCATAAATCAGGTCTGTTCGTCAGAGATTTATTATCAATTTCGAAGACGATGTCGTCAAGGGCACATAAGCTTTTTATGTCTATTCCGAGTGCCGTGCTTTCCGGCAGCTCCATCAGCCCGCTGTGGTCGGCGGAGATGCCGAGCTCCTGCTCTGAGCAGCACATGCCGTATGATTCATACCCCGCAATTTTTGCGACGGATATTATCATCTCGCCAACCTGTGCATTTACTCTTGCAAGCGGCACAATTAAGCCCTCTCGCACATTCGGCGCACCGCAGACTATATCATATGTTTCGCTGCCGTCCGTCACCTTCAGCAAATGAAGCTTTTTAGATTCCGGGTGCTCGGCAATGGAGAGAATCTTCGCTGTGACAACGCCACTGATGTCGCTTCCCTTATGTATGACCTCCTCAACCTCCGCTGTTGAGAGGGTAAAACGCCTGATAAGGTCTTCCTTGTCAAGCCCTGTGAGGTCGACAAAATCGTTTATCCAGTTCATAGAAATAAGCATGAAATCACCCCCTATATATGCTTGAACTGCGAAAGCGTTTTGAGGCTTCCGCTGTTAAAATCCCGTATATCCTTAATGCCGTATTTCATCATCGCAAGGCGTGTCAATCCCAGGCCAAAGGCAAAGCCCGTGTATTCTTCGGGGTCAATGCCCCCCATTTCGAGCACTCTCGGGTGAATCATGCCGCAGGGGCAAAGCTCCAGCCAGCCTGAATTCTTGCAGGAGGGGCAGCCCTCGCCGCCGCAGATGAGGCAGCTGATGTCAAGCTCAAAGCCCGGCTCGACGAACGGGAAAAAGCCGGGGCGCAGCCGTACCTTTACGTCACGCTCAAATACCTCTGAAAGCATTGATTTCATGAAATATATGAGGTTTGAAATGGAGATGTTCTTATCAATCATCATGCCTTCAAGCTGAAAGAAGGTGTTCTCATGGCTTGCATCAATTGATTCATTCCTGAAGCAGCGTCCGGGGAAAATCGCACGCAACGGCGGCCCGTACTTCCTCATGATGTGGTTCTGCGCCGCAGAGGTGTGCGTCTTGAGAACCTGCCCGTTGTCAAGATAATATGTGTCATGAGTGTCACGGGCGGGATGATTCTTTGGAATATTCAGAGACTCAAAGCATTCATAATCGTTCACAATCTCTGAGAAATCCTCAATTGTGAAGCCCATTGAAGCGAAGATTTCCTCAACCTCTCTCTGCACCAAGGTTATCGGGGAATAAGAGCCGCTTATTTCACTTACCGGCAGCGTGACGTCATACTTCTTCGCCGAAGAGACAAGTGCCTCTGTTTCTGCCTTTTTTATTTCCTCAAGCCTCTCGGCTATTCTTGCCTCTGCATGCTTTTTCAGCAGATTTATATGCTGACCAAGCTCTTTTTTCTCCTCATTTGAGACATTTTGAAGCATTTTCAAAAGCTCTGTAACCGAGCCTTTTTTGCCGAGATACGCCACTCTTATTTTCTCGGCCTCATCAAGCTTTTTTGCATCTGAAAGCACCCTGTCGAATTCTGCTTTCAGGGCTTCGATTCTTTCTTTCATGATTTTCCGCCTTTCTTTAAGTAATTCCCTTGGAGCTGCATAGAAAAACGCCCCAAGCAATGCTTGGGGCGAATAATTCGCGGTACCACCCAAATTCGGCAGTTTCCTGCCCTTGTGAGGCCGTTAACGAGACCCAACCCGCCGAAGCCTAATATCAAAAGAATTCAGCCACGAAGCTCAAAAGGGAACTTCATCTATTCTCCGCATAAGTGTGCTTTCAGCCGCCGGCACACTCTCTCTGCCTGTTTCGAACAGATTACTTTCCTTCATCAACGCTTTGCTAAATCATAGCACATTTTCATGATATGTCAAGCATGATGTTGTTTCAAGTCTTCTGCTATATGTGCCACAGCGGTCTTGAAAAAGCTCTCCAAATCCTCCATGAAGACATATTTTTGCTTGTCATAGCCTGATAAATCGAGCTTTTCAAACCACGTGAGGGTTCTGTCACGCCACAAAAGCATCTCGTCACGGCTGCACAACGGAGATAAGTCAAGACCTTTTGCCTCTGTCAAAAGTTCCCATATTTGCGCTCTCCAAGGCTGATTATAAAGCTCATCGTCAAGCAAATCAGTGTCATTGTAATACGCCATGCGCTCATCCTTTGTCGGCGAGGCGTCAGCGGCATAGCGTGCCGTGTAAAAAGCATGATAGAAGAGGTCTGTCCAGTAAAAATCAGTCAGCAGATGCACCACATAGCCGAGCCTCAGAGCATAGCCAGGGTCAGCTTTATCAGGAAGAAAAGCCAGAATATGCTTTTTCCAAGTAAAGTCAGTCGGACCGATTTGGCGGCCGTCGGGGAGAATACGCAAATGTGAAACAGGCTTTGCGTCGGGCTGGGCTTTCTCTCTCATGTGAATGCCATCGGGGGCTATTGCGCCGAGGAAATATTCGGCTTTCTGTTCTCTAATAAATTCCTGTGGCACAAGCTCTCTTGCAACCGCAAAATGAACCATAGGAAGCGGCATGAAATCAACCCCTTGTTTTTAGATTTAATACTGGAATTATAGCATATTTCTGCTGATTTTGCCAACAAATCGGGCGAAAGAGAATACATGTTTGAACTGCAGCATGTTATATGTTACAATTGGTTAAAATAAAAAAATAACGGAGCATGCAATGAACGATGTATTTATAGAGAGAATGATAAAAAAGAAGACAGACAGCAAGGATATTGCGATAATCATCGGAATTCTTCTTGGCGCACTTTTACTGATTTTCCTGAGCATATATTTCCTTTTGCCTATGTTCGGCATGATTGTTCCTTTTATTGTGATGGCAGGAACGATTTTCGGCGGCTATAAGCTCATTGCGATGAGGAACCTTGAGTTTGAATACAGCAACACCAACGGGTATATAACCGTTGACAAAATAATGAACCGCCAAAGCAGGAAGAGAATAACCTCGTTTGAGTGCAAGGATATGGAAGAGATTGGCAGGTATGAAGAGAATGTACAGCGTCTGCAGGGAAAGCCTGTTGATACCAAGGCTTTTGCATCCGTGACTTCAACCGGTGAAGACGCATGGTATATTGTTGTGAGGGCGCAGAAAACAGGAAAAACGCTGCTTGTCTTCAATCCTGATGAGGAATTCATGGAGACAATAAAGAAATTTATGCCGAACCAGCTTCGCTTTGAGGTTTTCGGAAGAGGAAAATAAATGCTCCCCGCCGCTTTTTGAGGCAGGGAGCTTGAAAGTTCACTGTTCGCCGGTCACCGTTTTGTTGCCGGTCAGTATAGGAGCTATCTTTTTATATATAGCAAAGGTTATAGCCGAAACAATGAGCCCTCTCACTATTGTGAATGGTGCATTGAACACCAGAAGTGCCTGCCAGAGAGTTTCAATTGAGGGGTTGAGAACCTGATACATACCCATGATGGCCTCCATAGGCATGAAGTTTTGATACATCGGGTAGGTGATGAAATAGTTTACGGGCAAGCTCACGACACCCATAAGAAAAGACCCTACGAGCGAGCCAATCAGCGCACCCTTTCGGCTGGGCATATACCTATAGATAAGCCCGGCGGGCAGAACAAAGGCTATGCCCACAAGGAAGTTCATCAGCTCTCCCACGCCATTTGACGAAGAGGAGAACACATTGATGATGTTCTTAAAAAGGCATACTCCTATGCCGCTAAGAGGGCCGATTGTGAATGATGCGACAAGTGCGGGCAGCTCGGAAAAATCGAATTTCAGAAAACCGGGCATAATCGGGATGGGGAAATTGAGCAGCATCAGCACGGCGGATACCGCACCGAGGATGGCAGTGACCACCATTTTACGTACATTACTGTTTCTCATTGTCTTTCTCCTTTGTTTTATTTTCCGGGGCTTGCCTTTTAGAAAATAAAAAAACCGAATGTTTGGCAAAAGCCAAGGCATTCGGGTGCAAATATACGAAACGTATAAAAGCATCTTCTTTCATCCGGACTTTAGGTTTGCCGATGTGATAAAATGAATAAGCCATCGGCCAACCGTTATCAGCACTTCCGCTTCGCGGAAGCCGCACTGCGCGTTGCGCATACGTGCGGTCGCAGTTCTTTGCGATGCCTTTACCGTCGGTATCGGAATTTCGCCGATTCTGCCGCTGACAATGCCAACAGCTCGCAGACTTTTACTGCCGGTAAGGAATCTCACCTTGCCCCGAAGATTGCATCTACAATAATATAGCAGAAACCGATAAGTGTCAAGTGAGGATTTGCGATGAGAATTCTTAAAAGCGAGGCCATAAAGAGGCTTGAATCAAGAGCGGCAGACAGCGGAATCGGCATGCAGCAGCTCATGAGGAATGCAGGCGCAAAGCTTGCACAGCATGTCAAGGAGATTGCCGAAGCACCTTCCGCCGTTGCAATTCTGTGCGGCAGAGGTAACAACGGCGGCGACGGCTTTGTCTGCGCAATGGATCTCTGGGACGACGGCTATGACGTGATTGTAATCCTCAGTGAGGGAGAGCCTAAGGCCGGCCTGGCGCTGATGGAATACCGCAGACTGCTCGGCAAGGTCAGGGTGGTAGATTTCGAGGCTAAAACTGATGCGGCAGAGATAATTCTGCGCCAGGCAGACGTGATAATAGATGCGATGTTCGGCATAGGCTTCAGTGGTAAGCTTTCGGGGAATTCCTTGAAAATTGCAGAGATATGCAACACGCTTGGGGCAAAGAAAATTTCAGCGGATATTCCAAGCGGGACAGAGTGTGACACAGCCAAGGTGAACGGAGTTGCTTTCAAAGCAGATACGACTATAACATTTACTGTTCATAAGCCCGCAACGGTGAGTTATCCCGCAAGGGCGTTCTGTGGCGAGGTGATAGTTGAAGATGTCGGAATTCCCGAAAAGCTCATTGATTCCGCCCAAAGCAGAATCATGCTGACTGACAGCGAGCATGTCAAGGCTAAGCTTCCGAGGCTGGAAGACGATACCCACAAGGGAAAAAGAGGGAAGCTCACAATGCTCTGCGGGAGCTACGGCATGGCGGGTGCACTCATAATGTCGGCGAGGGCGGCATTGAGAAGCGGCGTCGGGCTTCTGAACATCGTTACTGACAGGCGGACATATCCGCTGGTGGCGGCGGCTGTTCCCGAGGCAGTGTTCACGGTCCTTGATTTTGATGACAGCCGCAGCTATGCGAAGCTGCGTTTGCTGATAGAGGGTTCCACTGCATGTCTGATGGGCTGCGCGCTTGGAAAAGAGCTTTCCGAAAAGATATGCGGTGCGGTGATTGACTGCTGCGAGGTACCGCTTATTGTTGATGCCGATGCGCTCAACTATCTTGCGCTACACAGAGAAAAAATTCGTGAAATAAAGTGTCCGGCAGTTTTTACGCCGCATTTGGGCGAGATGTCGAGGCTCACCGATAAAACGGCAGAGGAGCTGCAGGCAGACAGAATCAATGCTGCAGAGAGCTATGCCTATGATAATAAGGTAGTTTTAGTGCTGAAGGGTGCAGGAACGATTATAGCCGACAGAAGCGAAACGGCAGTTAATCCCACAGGAAATGCCGGTATGGCAAAGGGAGGAAGCGGCGATGTGCTTGCGGGGATAATCGCTTCTTTGGCTGCACAGGGAATGAAAAGCTTTGATGCGGCGGCTGTCGGGGCATATATCCACGGTGCGGCGGGTGACATTTGTGCCGAATGGCTTTCACAGCGGAGCATGCTGCCGACGGATATAATTGAAAGATTGCCTTCCGTGTTTTTATCGGAAGGGCTTGATTAAGGAATTATGCAAAGATACTGTTTGCAGAGAAAATAAAGGAGCTGAATTATGATTAAAATTACATGGTTCGGGCATGCCTGCTTTGGCGTGACAAAGGACGACTACAGCATGGTGATTGACCCGTACGACCCCGGAAACGGCAGACCACAGCTAAATCTTGAAGCCAACGAGGTGCTTGTCAGCCACACGCACGGCGACCACAATTATCTTGAAGGCGTGAAGCTCACGGCTAAAGCTGATTCACCGTTCAAAACATACACGGTGGATTCCTTCCACGACAAAACGGGCGGTGCGGACAAGGGCAGGAACCTCATTCATGTGATTGAGGCAGAGGGGAAGAAGCTTGTTCATCTTGGGGATTTAGGGCATTTGCTCGGCGCAGAAGAGCTTGAAAAAATCGGCAAGGTTGATGTTTTGATGATTCCCGTCGGCGGATACTACACGATTGACGCCGCAGAGGCAAAAGAGATTATAAACAAGCTGAATCCGAAAGTGGTAATCCCGATGCACTATGCCTTCTCAGATGGCGCAGTTATCGCAAAGGTAGATGATTTCCTGAAGCTCATGAGCGACTGGGAAATCGACGACACAGATTCAAGTGAATATATCCTTGAAGACGGAGCAAAAAAAATCGTTGTCATGAAGCCGGAATATCCGTTCGTGTAAAAGTGCAATAAAAAGCAGGTTATCTAAAAGATAACCTGCTTTTGCGTTCGTTACGTATTCGCCACTCTCCAAAGCCAGTCTTTTGTCATCGCATGGAATAGAGGCTCGTTGTCGATTTGCAGATTGTGTCCCGAGGCGTCAAGCACGGCGAAGGTCGCGCGGGGGAATCTGTCAAGAATATCATATGACATAGCATACCCGACGACGTCGTCTTGTCTGCCTGTAAGAATGCAGGTGGGCTTCTCATAAGTGATTTCACGCAGCGCCCGCTCGAATTCGGGGTTGAATTCTCCGCTGTAATATGATGAGAGATATGCGGCATCGTGAACTTGCAGCCCCGGTAAAATATCGATTTTGAATTTTTCGAAAACTTCAGGCGTTGCAGTGACAGCCATGAAGAGAAAATCTTTGACGTCCTGATTTGTTTCAGGAGAAGCAAGCTCATCTGACATCAAAATGGCCTGACGTTCGGGGAGCTTCGCATGCTTGCTTCGTGCTTCCATCGAATCAACGGCGGGGCAGAGAAGGAACAGCCCGTCAATACGCTCCTTCATCTCATGAATCAAGGCAAGAGAAAGCCTCCCGCCGTAGGATTCTCCCGCTAGCAGAAAATTTTCGTCTCCTATCACCTCATCAATGAACTGCTTCAGCGCCTTAATCGTATCGTCAGCGTTTTTGATGCTTTTATCCGCCGGCGTCAGCCCCATGCCGTGGAGGTCGGGATAAATTCTGCGGTAACCGGGCATGCTTTCAAATACAGGCTCGAATCTGCCGCTCATTAAGCGATGGTCAACACTCCAGCCGTGAATGCATAGCACGGGCTTTCCCTCGCCGTATTCCACATAGTGCATAGGAATGCCATTTGCCGTAAATTCCATATTTTTCTCCTCACTATAAGTAATTGCCACCATTATAAACGAAAATTTGTTCGATGTCAATAATTAAAATAGTGATTTCAATTGACACGATAAAAATGAAGTGATAAAATAAAAGCATCTTAATTAAAGGAGGTATTGTTATGGCAATACTTAATTTTACAGGCAGGGTTACGATAGCCGAAAGACTCGTGAAAGAGAAATACCCTGACGTCACCTTGTTTGAGGTGCAGGGGAAATCTTCAAGAGGGCAATCAATGTCGGCGAATGACGTGGATAAGCTCACCGCTGTGTTCAATGTCAATGTTGCCGAAACAGAGACGCCGCCTCACGTGATTATCGAATCAACAGGCTGGGGAGAGTTCGGCGAGCCGCAGTTCTTCTCCGACCCATGGGACGAGGACTGCATGTTCAGCTGGCCCATCGGAATGGATTTGGACGAGGCCATAAGCCTGAAAAAGGCGGCAGGCTACAAAGAGCCGTTCAGTGCGATGGTACTCCGTCAGCCGCTTCATCCGAGGGTTAAACACCCATTCTATATCTTCTCACAAATCACGGGAGAATATGTTTTCGTCGATGTTGTGACAAAACGGGTAACCACAGGCTTCTGATATAAAACAAACTCCCCTGAACGGGGAGTTTTCTTTTTCATTTATCTTATCGGCACAATTTCAAGCCAGTATCCGTCCGGGTCTTCAATGAAATACAAACCCATCTTTGTGTTCTCAAAGCATATGCAGTTCATCTCTTTGTGATGAGCATAAGCGGCGTCATAATCGTCTGTTTGAAAAGCGATATGGCTTTCGTTTTCACCCAAGTCATATTTCTGCGGGTGGTCGGCAAGCTCTGTCAATTCAAGCTGGAAGGTCTTATGCTCATCCTCAAGGAATGCGAGGGTAAAGCCGTCGCCGGTTTTCTTGTTGACCTCTCTCATATGAAGAGCTTCCTCATAGAAAGCGATGCTTTTTTCAAGGTTGGATACATTGATATTGCAGTGCACCATTTTGAATTTCATAAAATACTCCCAATCAAAATCTAACCGGAATGCCGAGGTCGTCATTCCCTACAAGGCAACGCCCATTGGACAACGCCAATAATTGCCATTTGTGTGCGGGCGGGCATGGAAACCCGCCCCTACAGATACTTATTCCTTGCCCTTAACTCTCAACTATAAACTGTCCACTATCAACTGCCCTACTTGGCGCGCCGGAGAAGATTCGAACTCCCGACCTTCTGGTCCGTAGCCAGACGCTCTATCCAGCTGAGCTACCGGCGCATCTATACAACCCCATAATTATAGGGTAATATAGGCGGAAAGTCAAGCACGAATATGGCGCCTCAGAAACCGAGCAATGCCATAATCCTCTTCATGAAATCCGGCTTTGCTTCCGACTGAAGCTGCTCTTCCGGCGACTTTTCTTCATGAGACGCCGTTTCACAGAGATAAACCGAAAAGCCGAACGGCTCAAGCTCATATTCGTTTTTCGCTAAATCAACACCCAACACATTGACAGCAGCTTCAGGAATAAAATCTCTGTTTATCGTTTGAAAGCGAGAGCCACGGTTGAGAATAACAGTTAGGCTGTCATTCTCATAAATGCGGCTGTAAATCAATGTGTCATCAGTGGCGTGAATTCTCTTGAAGCTTCCGAAGCTGAGCAGACGCTTGCCTTGCTCTGTTCTGAATTTGCCGAGGGCTTTATACCATGAAAGCAAATCTTCATTAATGCTATCCCACGGGAAGGTTCTGCGGTTGAAAGGGTCTTTGTAACCCTCCATGCCCGCCTCATCGCCGTAATAAACGCTTGGCACACCCGGCAGAGTGTATTGTATGAGAGAGGCGAGCTTCAGCTTGTGAATTCCGATTTCCCGCTGAATTGGGCTGAGAAAATGTGAGCTCTGCCACTCTCTGCCATGATTATTAAGCGGCTCGCCCGCAAGCAAGGTCAGTGCCCTTTGCGTGTCGTGCGTGCCGATATGATTCATAAGCAGGCGAACGGTTTCTGGCGGATAATTCTCCTGAATAGTTTCAATGCATTCGAAAAAACTTTCGGCCGCCCCGCCGAGAAGAAAATCTGTAATCGCCTGCGAGAACGGGTAATTCATCACGGAATCAAGCTGATTGCCGAGCAGATAGCGTCTGCGCATGCCGTAAGCGGTTTTGGTGGAGGCGTCCTCCCAGACCTCACCGAGGACAAGCCCGTCAGGCTTCTCGGATTTTACCGCAGCGGTTATGTTATCGATGAATTCATCAGGCAGCTCATCTGCGACGTCAAGCCGCCAGCCCGCCGCCCCCGCCTTCATCCATTTTTTCACGATACCCGCTTCTCCGTTTATGTAGTCGTTGAAAGCCGGGTTCAGCTCATTTACATTCGGCAAGGTGTCAAAGCCCCACCAGGAGTCATATTCATTCGGCCAGCGCTTAAAGCTGTACCACGGATAAAATTCTGATTCCTTGGAATTATATGCCCCAACAGAATTGAAGTGACCGTCTTTATTGAAATAAATGCTGTAGCTGCCCGTATGGCTGAAAACCCCGTCGATTATCACCCTTATACCAAAGCCCTCAGCCTTCTCGCAAAGCGTGCGGAAATCCGCTTCGTTGCCGAGCGTAGGGTCAATCACAGAATAATCTGCCGTGTCATAGCGATGATTCGAATATGCCATGAAAATGGGGTTCAGATAAATGCATGTTACGCCTAAATCGTGGAGATAAGAAAGCTTTTCGGAAATTCCAGCCAAATCTCCTCCGAAGAAATCCTTGTTGTCGATAACACCGTTTTCATTTGCCTGCCACACGATTTCCTCATTCCAGCTATCGTGCATAATCCTGTAAGCCGGCTGTTCCGTCTTTGGCGAGCAGGAGGAATGAAATCTGTCAGGGAAGATTTGATAGATTATGCCGCCGTCAAGCCAATCCGGGCGCTGATATTTCGGCGAATAAACAGTCAGCTGCCATTTTTCCATGCCGTTGGCAACGGCATGGCCGCCCTCGCCCTTGGTCAGCTTTCTTGTGCCGTGGTTCGTGCGAAGCTCAAAATAGTAGAAATGCAGCCCTGTTGACTGCGGGGCGAAATCGCACTCCCACCACTCCTCATATTCGCCGTTCATGCCGCACCAAAACATATTGTGTACACGCGTCTCGTGCCCCTCATGCTCCATAATCAGCGATATGGCGGAGCATGACAAATCACGGGGAAGCGAGATTCTGAAATGAATGTTCTCACCCGCTTTAACCGCACCGGTAGGATTTCTGTATTTTTCATCTCTGGAACAAAACATAATAACCTCTTAACAGCCAAATCTTCCCAGTCATTTTATGAGAGGGAAGATTAGTAAATGATTAATTCTATTTTTTTCTGCGCTTAATGGGCATGGAGGATTTCACTTTTCTGCCCTGCACAAGCGGCTTCTTTACCCCGGGGGTGGGGCTTGCGTGCCAGATATTATCGGCATATTCCTTTATCGCTCGGTCTGCGGCAAATATGCCCGAATGCGCAATATTGACAAGCGACATGCTGTTCCACAGACGTTTGTCTGCATACAGCTTCATGGCTTTCGTTCTGGCGTTTGAATAGGCTTCAAAATCTGCTAATGCCATGTATTGGTCAACATTCATAAGTGTTTTCGCAATTTCATGGAAGGAAGAGCCGTTTATGCCGCTTTCCATCTCGTCAAGAACATTTTTGATGGTATGATTGCCGTTATACCAGTCACCGGGTCTGTAGCCGGAATCTCTCAAACGCTCAACCTCATCGGATTTCATGCCGAAGAGAATGATGTTGTCGTCTCCGACGGATTCATATATCTCAACGTTTGCACCGTCTAAAGTGCCGAGCGTTACGGCTCCGTTAATCATAAACTTCATGTTGCTTGTGCCGGAGGCCTCTGTGCCGGCGAGAGAAATCTGCTCGCTTATCTCTGCGGCGGGTGTGAGAAGCTCAGCCCATGTTACGCTGTAATTCTCAACAAAGACCACCTTCATTTTCTTGTTCACACGGGGGTCGCTATTAATCGTTTCACCGAGCTCATAGATAAACTGGATAATCTGCTTGGCAAAATAGTATCCCGGGGCGGCCTTTGCGCCGAAGAAGTAGGTGTGCGGTGTGAACTCGGCATTCGGGTTATCCCGCAGCCACTGGTATGTGGCAAGAATATCCATGGCGTTCATGTGCTGGCGCTTATATTCATGCAGCCTCTTAACCTGAACGTCAAACACCGTGTTCGGGTCAACTGTGATTCCCTGATTCTCTTTCAGATATTTTGCAAGCCGCTCTTTGTTGCCGTGCTTTATCCTTGCAAGCCTCTCGTGAACGGCAGAATCGTCTTTATACTTGAGAAGATTCTGAATCTCTGAAGCGTCTGTGATGTATTTATCGCCGATAAGCTCAGTTACGTGCTTTGCAAGCTCGGGGTTTGCCTGATTAAGCCATCTTCTGTGCGCGATACCGTTTGTAACATTTGTGAATTTATAGGGCATCTGCTGATAGAAATCATTGAAGACATCATGCTTCAAAATCTCGCTGTGCAGTGAGGATACACCGTTCACGCTGTGTGAGCCGATTATCGCAACGTTAGCCATCTTAACATAGCCGCCGCCTATCGGTGCCATGTGCTGAATCGCACCCTCGTTGACGTTTTTGGCCTTCATCTCTTCCCAGAAGCGTCTGTTGATTTCCTCGATTATCTGATAAATTCTCGGCAGCCTCATCTTGAAAAGATTTTCATTCCAGGTTTCAAGTGCTTCAGACATAACTGTGTGATTTGTGTATGCCACTGTCTTTTGCACAATATCCCATGCGTCTTCCCAGCTATAGCCGCATTCGTCAAGCATGACACGCATCATTTCTGGAATGGCGAGGACGGGGTGAGTGTCATTGAGGTGAATGGCGGCGAGCTTCGGAAGATTATCAAGTGTGCTGTACGTGAAAAGATGACGTCTTATTATGTCCTGAATCGAGGCGGAAACGAGGAAATACTGTTGTGAAAGCCGAAGCAGCTTGCCGTCGTCATGGTTATCCTCGGGATAAAGAACCTTCGTAATTGCCTCTGCCATGGCACTTTCTTCCATTGCACGCAGGTAATTTCCGCTGTTGAAAAGCTTCATGTCGAAATTGTTCTTCTCAGCCTTCCATATGCGGAGAACACTTATGCCCTTGCCGTCATAGCCTGAAACACATATGTCATAAGGTACGGCCGTGACAGTGCTGTAATCCTTGTGGATTACAGAATGGAAATCGTCGTGCCACTGCTCTTCTACAAAGCCGTCGAAATGCACCTCATAGGAATTTTCGTGAACTCTCTGTAACCAGACCTTTCCGCCTGGAAGCCAGAAATCCGGAAGCTCGGTCTGCCATCCGTCAACAAGCTTTTGGCGGAAGATACCGTATTCATATCTCAGCGAATAACCCATCGTGGGGTATTCAAGGGTTGCCATGCTGTCAAGGAAGCATGCCGCAAGCCGACCAAGCCCGCCGTTGCCGAGACCTGCGTCCGGCTCGAGCTCATAGATTGAATCAAGCTTCACGCCGAGCTCGTCAAGTGCCTGGCGAACATGTGCCTCTAAGCCCAAATTGAAAAGTGTGTTGCGAAGCGAACGCCCGAGAAGAAATTCCATGCAAAGATAGTAAATCTTCTTCGTCTGCGTTTTATCTGCGTTTTCGATGAATTCCGTTCTGCCCTTGGTCATCAGCTCTCTTACAACATTTGACAAAGCCTTGTAGACCTCTTCATTTGTCGCATCTTTTAATGCAGCGTCAAAGTTCTGAGCCAAGGTATTTTTTAATGCGGTTTTTATCTCGTTTACCGAAAGATTGTAATTCATAAAGCCCCCTGTATAAACTGTTAAGTCTCTTGCAAAAGGTCAGCTAATTATAACACAGCGAAAATGAAATGGCAAAAGAAAATTGTATGTGCTTCGCATGAATTGAATATGCATTTTAGAATTAAGAGACTACCAAATGAACCATAAGGCTTTACTATGACAACTATATTTAGTATAATTGAAACAGTTAAATAAAGTGAGAAAATGCCGGAGGGAATAAAATGGAGAAGAAAAGGATAAAGCTTGATATAAACGGCGTAGTCTGCGGGATTATCACCGAAGAGACGGAAGAGTATATCGAAGGTCTTGCCAAAGAGGTAAGAAGCACAATGACGGGCATACAGTCTGCTTCTCCGATGATTACGAGAGAATCGGCGGCTGTGATGACTGCGCTTAATTTCATCGACGAATCGAAAAAAAGCGAGGAGAGGCTTGCCAGGATGAAAGAGCGCATGACCGAAACAGAGCGCAAGGCGCTCGAGCTTGAAAGACGCACGGTGGAGCTTCAGAAGCAGAATAAGCAGCTCTGGGAGGAAACTGAGGCACTTCTCAACCAGCCGAATGCCGGGGTGAGCTCTGAAGAAAAGCAGAAGCTTGAAAGCAGAATCTTTGAGCTTGAAAAAGAGAACGACAGGCTGCGCAAAAGCGCACAAAATCCGGAAAGCCCGGCGGTTGAGGAGAAACGGGAAAAATCCGTGCCGCTCAAAAACCCGCTCAGAAATAATGATGCGTCGGGTGAAAACTTCATAAGCTTCTTTGAGAAGAACGAAGATGAATGAAAGCATAGAGATTCTTGCGCCCGCAGGGGGTGAAGAAGCCCTTAAAGCGGCGGCTTTTGCAGGAACAGACGCCGTATATCTCGGTGGGAAGAGCTTCGGCGCAAGGGCGAACGCAAGCAATTTTTCAAATGAAGAGCTCACTGCGGCGATTGAATTCTGCCATGAAAGAGGCGTGAGGGTATATGTGACCGTGAACACGCTTCTGAAAGACAGCGAGCTTCATGAGGCCTTGAAATTTGTCGAATTCCTGTGTAGTGTACATGCCGACGGGATAATTATTCAGGATTTCGGGCTTTTTTCTATTTTGAGAGAATGCGCACCCGATATGCCGCTCTATGCGTCAACGCAGATGAGTGTGCATAACCTGAGCGGGGCAAGGTTCGTTCAAAACGCAGGTGCAAAACGTGTTGTGCTTGCAAGAGAGCTTTCAATTGGAGAAATAGAGGAAATAAGCGATAATTCTGAGATAGAGCTTGAGGTGTTTGTACATGGCGCACTGTGTATGTCCGTTTCGGGGCAATGCTATTTCAGCGCAATGCTCGGCTCAAGAAGCGGAAACAGGGGGATGTGCGCACAGCCGTGCAGGCTCTCGTTTTCTTCGGCAAATACAGCGAATGCTTTAAGTCTCAAGGATTTAAGCGCAATCAGCAAAATTGACAAGCTCAAGCAAGCAGGTGTTGCGTCGCTTAAAATAGAGGGCAGAATGAAACGCCCGGAATATGTTGCGGCTGCTGTTGCGGCGGCAAGGAAAGCTGCTGATGGCGAGGAAATCCCTGCCGGGCTGCTTGCGGATTTGGAAGCCGTTTTTTCACGCTCGGGCTTTACAAATGGATATTTGGACGGAAAGCTCGGCGGGGCTATGTTCGGCGTACGGACAAAGGAAGATGTCGTCAGCGCCGACAATAATGTCATGAAAAAGCTGCAAACGCTTTACCACAAAGAGAGGCAGGCTATCCCTGTTGATTTTATATTAGCGCAAAAAGAGGATATAAAAATGACGGCGGCAAGCGGTGATGTAATCGTTTCGGTTTCCAATGATAAGAATGAAAGCGTAGGTAAACTCACAGCCGAAAGAAGCCTTGAGCAGCTTCGAAAAACAGGCGGGACGCCGTTTTTTACAAGGAATGTCACAGTGCCACAAGAAGGCGTTGACCTCACGATTGCAGAGCTCAATGCCCTGCGGAGGTCAGCTTTGAAGGCTTTGCTTGAAGCAAGAGCAAAGAGAGAACCGATTCAATTTAATATGAAGCTTGCCGAAAGCAGGCTGAGTGAAGTGAGGGTAAAGAGCAAAGCGAGGGGAGAGCCGCTGCCGCTGCATATCTCATTTAGGAAAGTTGCGCAGATAAAATCAGGTGATATGCTTGAAAAAGCCGAAAAGATATATCTGCCGCTGTTTGAAAAGCTTGATGATATAAGAAACCTGGGGATTGAAAAAGAAAAGACAGTGTTTGAGATACCGAGGGCTGTTTTCGGCATTGATGAGGAAAACAGAATTAAGCAGAGAATATCGGAGCTGAAAGAGGAGGGATACAAGGCGTTTGCCTGTTATAATATTGGTGCGGTGGAAATCTGCAAGGAGCTTGAAACGGAAATAATCGGCGGATACTCGCTTAATATCACGAATTCTGCCGCACTGGAATTCTTCACCGAAAACGGAGTGAGCTCGGCAGAACTTTCAATGGAGCTCGCATTGAAGGAGGCTGAAAGAATCAGCGGTGAAATTCCGTGCGGTGCAATGATTTACGGGCATCATGCGCTAATGCTCACAAGGAATTGCCCGTCATCTCACGGCGGCTGCAAGGATTGCCGAGGGGAAAGCATGATAACTGACAGGAAAAATATATCTTTCCCCGTTGTGTGTAACGGAGCAGGAAAAGCACGGTACAGTGAGGTGCTGAACAGCATTCCCGTTTATATGGGCGACAGGCTTCACGAGCTTGGAAACATAGATTACGGCATAGTTCGCTTCACGGTTGAAAGTGCTGATGAATGCGAAGAGATAATTGAGAAAATCAGAAACGGGGAAGAATATGCAAGGCCCTACACACGGGGGCTTTTGTATCGGGGAATAAATTAATCTTGGAGGAGCATAAAAAGCATGAAACTGAAACTTATGAAGCTGAAAGCAGAAGCGGTTATCCCGGAAAGAAAAACGGCGGGAAGCGCCGGATATGACCTATGTGCCTGCATTGCGGCTGATTTTACGATAAACCCGGGAGAGCTGGTTATAATCCCGACAGGGCTTGCGGCAGAGATTCCCACCGGCTGCTCCGGCATGATTTTCACAAGGAGCGGGCTTGGTGTTAAGCACGGGATTCATGTCTCGAACGGCGTGGGTGTGATAGACAGCGATTACCGCGGCGAGATACATGTCGGGCTGCACAATGCGAGTGCCGTGCCATATACCGTGAAGCCGAACGACAGAATAGCACAGCTCATCCTCATGCCTGTTCTCACACCTGAGGTGGAGGAAGTGTTCTCTCTTTCCGAAACAGAAAGAGGAAAAGCTGGCTTCGGAAGTACGGGAAAATGAGGAATTAAGTTAACCTGTGTATAAAAAATATCAAAACACAAGGGGTTGTAGTTGTGTAGAATACAGCCTCAATATGTGCGTAAAAAGAGCGAAACAGGGAATTTATGTAAACTTTATTCTTGTGAAAATCCGGGTTTTGTAGTATAATAATTCGGATAATGAATGCGGCAAATCATGCCGTTTTACTCAATGGAACCCAATGGGAGGATAAAGGATGAGCGGATTATTCTCAATGTTCTCAATGTTTTCAAAGGACATAGGAATAGACCTCGGAACAGCCAATACGCTTGTTTTTATGAGAGGAAAAGGCATCGTCATGCGTGAGCCGTCAGTTGTGGCGGTTGATATACGCACCGACGAGGTGCTTGCAGTTGGCAAGCAGGCCAAAGAAATGCTCGGAAGAACACCAGGCTCAATTGTTGCCGAACGCCCGTTGAAGGACGGAGTCATCGCCGATTTTGACGTGACGGCGGCAATGCTTAAATATTTCATAAGAAAAGCCGTTAAGTCAAGCGGATTCAACAGGCCGAGGGTGGTAATCTGCATTCCGTCAGGCGTGACAGAGGTGGAACGCCGTGCCGTTGAAGACGCAGCAAGACAGGCGGGATCAAACAATGTTGACCTCATCGAAGAGCCGATGGCAGCGGCGATAGGCTCGGGGCTTCCTGTGGGCGAGCCGATAGGCAGCATGGTGGTTGACATCGGCGGCGGCACAAGCGAGGTTGCGGTTATCTCCCTCGGAGATATAGTGACGGCGGTTTCCGTGCGAATGGCAGGGGATAAATTCGATGAAGCGATTGTCGCCTATGCGAAAAGAAAATATAATCTTTTAATCGGTGAAAGAACGGCTGAGGAAATCAAGGTTAAGATAGGCTCGGCTTTCCCCACAGAGGATACAATAAACGAATTTGCGGAAATAAAGGGCAGAAACCTTATCGATGGCCTGCCGAAGAATGTGACGATTCATGCAGACGAGGTCAGGGAAGCACTTTCCGACAGCGTAATGACGGTGGTGGGTGCTATAAAAGATACTTTAGAGAACACACCGCCCGAGCTTGCCGCCGATATAATAGACAGGGGCATTATGCTCACGGGCGGCGGTGCACTTCTGCGAGGCTTTGACAGGCTTGTCAGCCAGGAGACGGGAATTCCCGTAGTCATTGCGGAAAGGCCGCTTGACTGTGTTGTTGAGGGCACGGGCAAGAGCCTTGAGGTAGAGCTGCCGAAGTCATACAGAAAAGCAAGAAGAAGATAAGCCGTATTTTGGCGGTGATATGCACGAATTTATGAGGGGGAGAGCATCGCAGGTGAATATGCGGTGTTCTGCCCGTGCTTTTTTTAATGAGAGTTAATGTAAAAAGGGGAGAAGGGTGAATGCTGAAAAGTAAGCAGTTCAAGGTGCTGATTACAGCAGCTGTCATAATTTTAGGGCTGATAATAATTACCGTGGTAAGCGGCGGGGCGTCTGTCATTGCAAATGTGCTTGGCTTTGTGACCACGCCGATGCAGCAGGTCAGCGCAACCGCCACAGACAATGTCATGGAGTTTTTAGACCTCGATTCTCTCACGAAGGAAGAGATGGCGAAGGTTATTAACGACCTTTCAAAGGAAAACAGAGAACAGCGCAATCAGCTTGTCGATTATTATGACAAGGTCAAGGAAAATGAGCAGCTGAAGACACAGCTGCAGGTTACAGAGGAAAATCCGGAGCTTCAGTATGTCAGCGGCTCGGTGATTCTTCGCTCCCCGAATGACCCGTTTTACGGCTTTTATATAGACAAGGGTTCTCTTGCGGGGGTTACGCTTGACGCACCTGTTATCACAGAAGACGGCTTAATCGGAATTGTCACGGAGGTGTATGCGACGACAAGTGTGGTGACGAGCATTCTGTCAGAGGACGTGAGAGTTTCGGCAATATCAAAGGAATTCGACGAGGCGGGGGTTATATCCAGCAATATCCTCATGGCAAGCAACGGAACGCTGCTGATGAATTACCTTCCCAGCGAAACGAAAATGCAGGAGGGCACGATAATCACGACGAGCGGTGCAGGCGGTATGTTCCCGGCAGATTTGGTCATCGGGTATGTTCTTTCGGTTGACTCTGCCGAGCAGGATGTCTCGAAGGTTGCGGTAGTTCAGCCATATGCCGATATAAAGAATGTGAAGGATGTGTTGGTGGTAATCGGATTCCCCGGTCAGGGTGAAGAGGTTCCTCAAGCGAATTTTGAAGGCGACCCTGCGCCGCAGGAAGACCCGGAAGAACCGGAGGGAAATGAATGACCTGGCGAGGAAGCAGGCTTTTACGATACCTGCTGTATTCATTTTTGATATTTGTACTGTTCATTTTTCAGGGCACACCGGGGCTTTTCCCTGAAATAATGGGGGCACGGCCAATCTTGCTTTGCTCTGTCGCGGTTGCGATTGCGATGTTTGAGCCGAGCACCGCTGCCATTGGCTTTGCGGCGGCGGCAGGCTTGCTTCTTGACATGACATCAGGCGGGATTCTCGGCATATATGCGCTGATTTTTGTAATTCTTGCATATGTCATCAGTATTCTGGCACATACGGTACTGCAAGTGAATCTTGGTACGGCGATGATTTTTGCTGTGTTCAGCACGGCAATCGTTGTTTTTCTCGGCTGGATTTTTCAGTTTGTTATGCCGGGATATTCATATGCGGGCTTTGCGCTGACGAATGTTTATATACCCAAGTTTTTCTATTCGCTTTTGATGTTCACGCTGATTTTCCTTGCGGTGAACCTCATCTCAACCTTCATCAGAACCCCGGAAAGATTATAGAGAGATATTTTAACTGTAAATTATTCACTTTGCGCTGCGCCTGTCGCTGCGCTTACTATAAACTGTCTTAAAAGGAGGCGGAAAAATGACTGAAAAAAAGAGAAATACCGGCAGACTGATATTCTGCCTTGTATTGATGGCGGCAGTTTTTCTGATTTTCATCGCCCGTCTTTTCCAGTGGCAGATTCTTGAGGGCGAGAAGTTTGCCGAAATATCCAGAAGCTCTTCAACAGATTTTGTCAAGCTTGAGGCTACACGAGGGGAGATTCTTGACAGAAACGGCGTGCTTTTGGCGGGCAATATAATGGGTTACAGCGTGAAGTTGAACCGTTTGGGTATGGATTCGCCGAACCCGAACTCAACAATAATTAAGGTTCTCAATATTCTGGAGACAAGAGGAGAAGAGTGGAAAGACGTTCTCCCGATTAAAATAGATGGAAACGGCACTTACTACTTTGATGAAGAAGAGGAAGCCGAGATAGCTTACCTGAAAAGTGACGAGGTGCTGGGTCTGCAGGAATATGCCACAGCCGAGCACTGCATGAATGCACTGATAAAAAGATATGATGCAACGGGATACTCCATTGAGGATACACGTGACTTGCTCTCTGTCAGATATTCAATGCACATCGGGAACTTCAGCCGCACCACGCCTTATACGATTGCAGACGGGCTGTCCGCAGAAACCGTGGGTGTTATAAACGAGATGAAAAGCGAGCTGCCGGGGATAGAAACCGGGCTTTCGCAAACACGGTTTTACGGAGAAGACGGCACGGTTGCTCCGCATACGATAGGTGCGATAGGCGCAATCAGCCCGGATATGTATGAAGCGGCGAAAGAGCAGGGCAACACCTATTCCATAGATAATGTCTCGGGCTACACGATGAATGACACGGCCGGAAGAGGCGGCATCGAAAAGGCATATGAAGATGTGCTTCGAGGAGAAAACGGCAAGCAGACGATTGTCATGGACACAGACGGCAATGTTGTGAACACGAACACCACGCTGGTTCCCGAAGCCGGAAACACAGTTGTTCTGACTCTTGATGCAAAAATACAGAAGGTTACAAACGAATCTCTGGAAAAAAACGTGGTTGAGAATGAAGAGTCGGAGCTTGCCAAGGTAGGCAGTGCGGTTATGATTGATGTGAAGGACTTCGGTGTGCTTGCCAGCTCAACTTATCCGAGCTATGACTTGAATAAATACTATGAAGACTTTGAATATTACAAGGGTCTTGAAGCAGACGAGGATATGCCGCTTTTCAATCGGGCATTGGACGGAGCGTATCCGCCGGGCTCGGCATTTAAGCCGCTTGTTGCTCTTGCCGCATTGCAGGAGAATATCATCAGCACAGATGAAACCGTGTACTGTGACGGGTTCTACCACTACTATGAAGACGTCGGGTTCATGCCCACATGCCTTGACCATCACAGCTCTGTTAATATGTACAGCGCCCTCACGCATTCATGCAACATATATTTCTATGATGTGGGGCGCAGGCTCGGAATCGGTAAAATGGCACCGTATGCGGAATATTTTGGATTGGGAACGTATACGGGTGTGGAGATTGGAGAAGCAAGGGGCAGAATGTCTAATCCAACAGAGTATGAAGCAATCAGAGGAGAGCCGTGGGTGGACGGAAATACTGTCACAGCTGCAATCGGGCAGCTTGACGATAACTTTACGGCACTTCAGCTTGCGACATATGCCGCAACAATTGCAAACGGTGGTAAACGTCTGAAAACGCATTTTATGAAGGAAATAGTCGATTACGACAGGGAAAACGTGATAGAGGCTTATCAGCCCACCGAGATGATGGACGCACAGATAAGCCCGTGGATTATTGATTACATAAAAGATGCAATGCGCAATGTGGGCGAAAACGGCTCGGGCAGACATGTTTTTCAGGATTATGAAATTGAGATATGCTCAAAAACAGGTACTGCGGAGGCACCTGAGGCAAATACACCCGACCATCTGACTTTTATAGCCTTTGCGCCGAAGGAGAATCCTGAGGTTGCGGTAGCGGTAATCATGGAGCACGGGCAGAAAAGCGGGCTCTATGCGATGAACGTGGCAAAGGATATGCTTGACGCTTATTTCGGGCTGGAAAGAGACGAAGACGGAAACCTTATAGATGAAGATGAAAATGCAGAGGCTTCAGCAAGCCCGTCTGCGAGCCCGTCACCGATGCCGCAGCATCCACAGGGTGAGGATGCAAACGTCGGCGCATTCTATGACCCCGAGAAGGATATCCCTAAGCCGTCACCGTCCGGTGATGATGATGCGTCAAATGACGAAACATCTTCAGAGGGTGATGAAGGCGGGGAAGAATGAACCTTTCAATTGACGATTTTGTGAGGGCCAACGGCGAACTTTGTATAAATGCAACAAAAATCGAAATAATTAGCATTTTGTTTTGACAGAAATTGTGTATTATGCTAAAATCGTAAGAGGTAAAACAAATGGGAATTTCAACGGTTATTGCGTCCGGAAAAGGGGGAGTGGGGAAATCCACTATCTCTGTGGGTGTGGGCAGAGCACTTGCCGCAAAGGGCAGGCGTGTTTTGCTTATCGACTGTGATGCGGGGCTCAGAAGCCTTGACCGCATGATGGGAATTGAAGAGGAGCTTGTCTTTGACATCTCTGATGTGATTCACGGCAGATGCGCACCGATTGAGGCCATTTATTCCTGCCGTGACACCGAGGGCTTGTATCTTCTCCCCGCACCGTCATCTGTAAAAGAGACTGTCAAGCCCGGTGTTATGAAGAAGCTTCTGCCGCTTCTCGGGAGATACTTTGACCACGTTATTTTAGATTCTCCCGCCGGCATCGGCACAGGCTTCCGTGCAGCAACGGCGGCGGCAGAGAGAGGGCTGATAGTCTGCACGCCTGACCCTGTCTGTGTAAGAAGTGCCACAGCCGTGAGGAAGCTCATAGAAGAGCGGGGGATAAGGGAAATCGGTTTGGTGATAAACCGCTTCAACGGAGAATTCTTTGATGAAACAGGGGTTTTCGACGATTTAGACGCCGTTATTGACGAGACAGGGATAAAGCTGATGGGTGTTATTCCCGAAGATTTCTCATATGCTGCCGCCTTTCTTAAAGGTGACAGCGCAAAGGAAAGCTCAGAAGGCATGATGGCGGCAACGAGACTTGCTTCACGCCTTGAAGGAGATATGATTCCTATAGAAATGAAATAATGCTTACTTGTTTGGGGGGTAATTTATGAATATAGCACTCACTGCACACGATACAAAGAAGGAGCTGATGAATCAGTTCTGCATTGCATACTGCGGCATTTTGAGCCGCCATTCTCTGTGTGCAACAGGAACGACTGGCAAGCAGGTGGCGGAGGCCACAGGGCTGCCGATTCAGCGTTTTCTGAGCGGAGCTCAGGGCGGCGAGCAGCAGATAGCGGCAAGAATCGCATACAATGAAATTGATTTGCTGCTCTTTTTCCGTGACCCGCTTAACCCGAAGCCGTCAGAGCCGAATGCGATGAACCTTTTGCGCCTGTGCGATATGCACACCATTCCCGTTGCGACCAATATCGCCACGGCAGAGGTGCTTATCCACGGCCTTGAAAGAGGAGACCTTGACTGGCGTGAAATTATGAGAGCATAAAAATTGAGAAGCAAACAGTTTATTAATTGAGAAATCAAGCTCGCAGATTGTTCTGCGGGCTTTTGCATTGTCGCCTTGAAATGATAAAAAGAAATCCCGCCCTTCGTTTATTACAAACGAGAGGCGGGTTTGATGTTTCGAGGCTTACTTAAGCGTCATACCACTCGGCGAAGCTTCCCTTGAAAGGAGTGCCGTTGGCGGTGATGTAGGCGATTACAGTATCGCTGTGACCCTTACTTTTATCGCCGTTTGGTGAATGGAAGAAAACATAGTCTTCAATGGTTGCCTGCCACGGTGTGCCGTCTGCCGTGATATAATTGATAATGCTGTCTTTGTGGCCCTCGTCTCTGTGCCCCTGTTTGTAGTGGAAGAAAGCATTTCCGTCATCCACAATCTCGGCAAACCAGATTTCTCCGGTGTTCCATGTCTTGTAAGCGATGAATTTACTGGCGGTTTTGTCATCGGGATTTGAAAGAGATTCGTTTACGAAAACATACTTTTGATACTTTGGCATAATATTCACCCTCCTTAATGGGCTGTCGGTGAGAGCCGTGGCTCAACCCTCACATCATCGTGATTATATTCTACGCCTTCATTTTTCACTTGTCAAGTAAAATTACACATTTTTTCAACGCATAGAGAAATATGTGCTCATAGCTTTACAAATTCGCTCACTTGTGTTATGCTTCATTTACAGATTTATACGGCAATGACTGAGAAGAGTAATCTCAAAGCGTCATGCAGAGAGGGTGTGTTTTGCTGAAAGCACCTATGAAAGCTGAGATGAAGACACTCACGAGCTATTTTTACGTCGCTGCGCTGCTCTTCATTAAAGGCGGCTGACGAAGAAAAGGAGCTGTCTGTTTGCTTTGAACAGCTTAAAAAAGGGTGGCACCACGGAGAATTGACCTTCGTCCCTTTGGGGATGAGGGTTTTTATTATCCGTAAATAACATATAGTTGAATTGATGAATAATATACAGGAGGGAAATATGGAATTGATAACCAGGGCACCAAAGGGCACGGCGGATATTACGTCAAAAGAAATGGGCTTGTGGCAAACGCTGGAATTCGTGCTGAAAAGCGAGGCTGAAATGAACGGCTTTTCGGAGATAAGAACGCCTGTGTTTGAGCACACGGAGCTTTTCCTGCGTGGCATGGGAGACACGACAGATGTTGTGGAGAAGCAGATGTACACTTTCGAAGACAAGGGCGGGCGTTCGATAACCCTGCGTCCAGAGGGTACAGCCGGCGTAGCACGCTCTATGTTAGAGCACGGATTATACAATAGCGGATACCCGATTAAAGCCTATTACAACGGCACCTTTTACAGATATGAAAAGCCGCAGGCCGGAAGAATGAGAGAGCTGCACCAATTCGGTGTTGAAATGTTCGGTGCGGCAGAACCACAGGCGGATGTTCAGGTAATCGCCATGGCTATGGCGCAGCTTGAAAGGCTGGGGCTGCGGGGGATTGAGCTTGTTCTCAATTCCATTGGCTGCCCGGAGTGCCGTGCAGTCTATCATAAGGCCTTGAAGGAATATTTTGCAAAGCACATAGATAAGCTCTGCGATTCATGCAAATCCAGGCTTGAGCGCAACCCCATGAGAATTTTAGACTGCAAAAGCCCAGTGTGCTCTGAAATCGCCAATGATGCGCCTAAAATCACAGATTATCTTTGCGATGAATGCAAGGAGCATTTCAGCGAGGTAAAAAGATACCTTGACGCCTTGAAGATTAAATATACACTTGACGATAAGCTTGTCAGGGGGCTGGATTACTACACAAGAACCGTGTTTGAATTTGTCTCGAACGATATAGGTGCGCAGAGCTCAATCGGCGGCGGCGGCAGGTATGACGGTCTCATTGAAGAGCTCGGCGGAAACCCGACAGCGGCGGTGGGCTATGCTTTAGGGATGGACAGAATCATCCTTGTAATGGAGGCGCAGAGAATTGAGGCGCTCCCTCAAAATGAGTGTGAGCTGTTCATTGCAACCATGAACGACGCCGCCGTTGAGAAGGCGATGCTTCTGACGAATATGCTGCACAAGTGCGGCATAATTTCCGACACAGAGCTATGCGGAAGAGGGCTGAAGGCCCAGATGAAATATGCAGACAGGATAAATGCGAAATTTACGATGGTTCTGGGCGACGATGAAGTTTCAAGCGGCAGGGCCGAAATTAAGAACATGAAAACCGGCGAAAAAAGAGAAATCAGCCTTGGCGAGGATTTCATTGACGATTATCTTACGGTTGCTTCAATGGCAGACGACTTAGCATTTTGAGAGGAGAAAAACATGGAGACTATTCAGGGGCTTAAAAGGACAAAATACTGCGGCGAGTTCCGCATGAAGGATGTGGGCATGGAAGCGACGGTCTTCGGCTGGGTGCAAAGGCAGCGTGACCTCGGGCAGCTTATTTTCATCGATTTGCGTGACAGAACCGGTGTTGTCCAGCTTGCGTTTGACGACACGACCGATAAGGAAAGCTTCGATAAGGCATTTGGCGTGCGCAGTGAATTCGTTCTTGCTGCGAGAGGGCAGGTGCGTGAGCGTTCTTCCAAGAACAAGGAAATCCCGACTGGCGAGGTGGAAATTTTCGTCCATGAGCTGCGAATTCTCAACGAGAGCGAGACGCCCCCGTTTGAAATTGTTGACAACACAACAGCGAAGGAAGACCTCCGTTTGAAGTACCGCTATCTTGACCTCAGGAGACCCGTTTTACAGAGCAATCTTCTTATGCGGCACAAGGTGGCAAGGGCGACGAGAGAATATTTCTATGACAATGGCTTTATAGAGATAGAGACGCCGATGCTCATGAAGTCAACGCCGGAGGGCGCAAGAGATTTCCTCGTGCCGTCAAGAGTGCATAAGGGCAGCTTCTATGCGCTTCCGCAGTCACCGCAGCTGTATAAGCAGCTTTCAATGGTGGCGGGCTTTGACAGGTATATCCAGCTTGCAAGATGCTTCCGTGATGAGGACCAAAGAGCTGACCGCCAGCCGGAGTTCACGCAAATTGACATGGAAATGAGCTTCGTGGATATGGAAGACGTCCTTGCGGTGGGAGAGGGGTATATCAAGTATCTATTCAAGGAGACTGTCGGAATTGACATCGCCCCTCCGTTTCGCCGTCTGACTTATAAAGAAGCCATGGAGAAATACGGCTCGGACAAGCCGGACACAAGATACGGCATGGAGCTTTGCGACATCACCGAAGAAGTGAAAGCTTGCGGATTCGGCGCGTTCAGCAATGCGATAAGCGGCGGCGGAAGTGTGCGTGCAATCGTTGCGAAAAATTCAGTGAACACCCTCACGAGAAAAGAAGTCGATAAGCTCACCGAGACAGTAAGAGGCTACGGCGCAAAGGGGCTTGCATGGGCAAGGCTCACGGAAGATGCAGTGTCCAGCAGCTTTGCGAAATTCCTCACAGAGGAGGAAATGAACGCCATCCTCGCCAAGACAGGTGCAGAAACAGGCGACGTCGTTTTGATTATCGCCGACACTAAGAACAGCAGCGTGCTTTCGCATCTCGGGCTTCTTCGCACAGAGGTGGCTAAGAAGCTGGATATAATCCCGACTGAGCAGAACAATCTGCTGTGGATAGTAGAGTTCCCGTTCTTCGATTTCAATGAGGAAACGGGAGAGTGGGAGCCAATGCACCATGCGTTTACCTCGCCGATGGACGAGTGCTTGCCGTATCTTGAAACGGATAAAGGGAGTGTGCGTGCAAAGGCGTATGATTTGGTTCTCAACGGTCAGGAGCTTTGCAGCGGCTCAATTCGTATAACGGATTCGGAGCTGCAAAACAGGATTTTCAAGCTGCTGGGGCTGACGCAGGAGCAGGCAAACGAAAAATTCGGCTTTTTGCTGGAGGCATTCAAATACGGCGCACCGCCGCACGGGGGCTTGGCGCTGGGGCTGGACAGGCTCACGATGGAGCTTCTGCGCACAGAGAGCCTCAGGGACGTTGTAGCCTTCCCGAAGGTGCAGAGCATGAAAGAGCTCATGACAGACGCACCCTCGCCGGTGGAGAAAAGCCAGCTTGACGAGCTTGATATAAGCATCGTGGAACATAAATAAAGCGAAAGCTTAACAATGCAGATATACCATATTCATACCTGTGAAACAATTGGGGAATATGGTATATTTTGCGTCAATATATAGCAATTTCAAAAAAATATACTATATCTTGTAGTAGGCTATTGACAGCGGGAAGCAATGGACGTATAATTATATTCGGCACTGAAAATAAGGGGTTTTTGTCAGAAATGCTGATAAAAAGCCACACGAGAAGATAAAACGACAATTATTATCAATCGCAGCTTTCGGTGAAAAAATATCTTATGAGGAAAAAGAATGATAGAGTTAGTTATCAAGAGAAGCGGCGACAGTGTGCTTTTCGACAGAACCAAAATTAAAAATGCCATTTTCAAGGCGAATGTCAGGAATGCGACGGAGAAATTCACCGATGTAGAGCTTGACAGGATAACGAATGAGGTCGTCGAAGAGGTTGAGAGGCGCACAGAGGCCCCAACCGTTGAGCAGATTCAGGACGTTGTAGAGGAAAAGCTGATTGAAAAGGGCTATGCAAAAACGGCAAAGGCATACATCCTTTACCGTGCGGAGCATCAGCGTTTGCGTGAAATGGACGACGAGCTTGTGAAGATTTACTCTTCACTTACATTTGTGCGTGCCGAAGATGACGACATGAAGCGTGAAAACGCCAATGTCAATGCCGACACCGCCATGGGCACGATGCTGAAGTACGGCTCAGAGGGTGCAAAGAGCTTTTATGACAAATATGTTATCCCGCCGGAGATTGCTGCAGCACATGCCGACGGGGACATTCAGATACACGACAAGGATTTCTACACACTCACGGAAACCTGCTGTCAGATTGATTTAATCAAGCTTTTTGAGGGCGGCTTCTCGACAGGGCACGGCTATCTGCGTGAGCCGAACGATATCAGAAGCTATGCTGCGCTCGCTTGTATAGCAATTCAGGCGAACCAGAACGAAATGCACGGCGGGCAGAGTGTTCCGATTTTCGATTACGCCATGGCAAAGGGAGTAGACAAGACCTACAGGAAAGAATACTCCAATGCGCTGATTGACATCATAAGAATCTTCAAGGGTATTGATTTTGTCGCTGCCAAAGAGCTTGTGACAGATATAAAAGAAGAAATCGGCAACAATGTTACAATGGACACAGCGGAAGAATATACAGAAAAGATTATTGCTGCGCTCAAGGCGCATATAGATTTTTCCGAAGAAGAGCTTGGAAAGATAAGCAAATATGTTAAGGAAACGGCGTGGAGAGAGACAGATAAGGCAACCTTCCAGGCGATGGAAGCGTTGGTTCATAACCTCAACACTATGAATTCAAGGGCGGGCGCACAGGTGCCGTTCAGCTCGCTGAATTACGGCACTGATGCAAGCGAGCAGGGCAGAATGGTTATAAGAAACCTACTCTCGGCAACGGAGGACGGCCTCGGCGACGGAGAAACCCCGATTTTCCCGATTCAGATATTCAAGGTTAAGGAGGGCGTCAACTATAATGAGGAAGACCCGAACTACGACCTTTTCAAGCAGGCGATGAGGGTTTCGGCAAAAAGGCTTTTCCCGAACTTCAGCTTCCTTGACGCACCGTATAATCTTCAGTATTACAGAGAGGGCGATTATAACTCAGAGGTGGCGTACATGGGCTGCCGTACAAGGGTTATGGCGAACGTACATGACCCCTCGCGTGCGGTGACATGCGGGCGGGGAAACCTGAGCTTCACATCGATAAATCTTCCGAGGCTCGGAATAAAGGCGAACGGCGACATCAGACGTTTTTATGAGCTTCTCGATGAAAAGATAGATTTGGTGATTGAGCAAATTTCCCATCGTTTCAAGATTCAATGCTCAAAGAAAGCATATAACTATCCATTTTTAATGGGGCAGGGCGTGTGGATTGATTCTGAGAAGATTGACAGAGACGATTCCGTCGCCGAGGTTCTGAAGCACGGTACGCTGTCGATGGGCTTCATTGGGCTGGCGGAGACGCTGAAAGCCCTGACGGGAAAGCACCACGGTGAAAGCGAAGAGAGCTATCAGCTCGGGCTTGATATAATCGGATATATGCGTGAGAGGCTTGACAGAATGTCGGAGGAAAGCGGGCTGAACTGGACGCTCATCGCCACGCCGGCGGAGGGTCTGAGCGGGCGCTTCGTCAGGATTGACAGGAAGAAATTCGGCAAGATAGAGGGCGTGACGGACAGAGACTATTATACTAACTCCTTCCATGTTCCGGTCTATTATCCGATAAGCGCATATGAGAAGATTCAGAAGGAAGCACCCTTCCATGCTCTGACGAACGCAGGGCATATAAGCTATGTAGAGCTCGACGGCGACACGGCAAAGAATATTGACGCCTTTGAAAGCATTATACGCTGCATGAAGGAAGCAGGGATAGGATACGGCTCGGTAAATCATCCTGTAGACAGAGACCCGATTTGCGGTTATAATGGTATTATAGACGAGGTTTGCCCAAGATGTGGTAGAAGGGCGGGCGAGGGCGTTCCTCTTGCAAAGCTGCAGGAGCTGAAAAAACGCTATCACGATGTGCCGGACTACTCGCACCTGATTGAATAAAACTAAGACAAAAATAAACTTAGATAAATTAATGACGGAGGATAAATTATGAACAGCAAAGACATCATCATAGGTGAAGGCAGAGATTTTGAGAGAATTCGCAGAATCACAGGTTATCTTGTCGGCACAACAGACCGCTGGAACAATGCAAAGCGAGCAGAAGAAAAAGACAGGGTGAAGCATGCGATGAATGTGAGTGTAGAGCAGAAATCAGCGTAATTCTATATTGCAGGAGCGAAAGCGCGGGGAGACCTCCGTGCTTTTTTGCGGAAAGGCGGCGAAAATGAAGATAAAACTTGCGGGCGTGACAAAGGAATCCATCACAGACGGCAGGGGCTTGCGCTACACTGTGTTTACGCAGGGCTGCCCGCACCACTGTAAGGGTTGCCATAACCCTGAGACATGGGATTTTGACGCCGGATACGACACCGATACAGACGAGATAATAGAAGATTTCAAGAAAAACCCGCTTCTGAAGGGGATAACTCTAAGCGGCGGCGAGCCAATCTCCCAGGCGGAAGCATGCTTTGACTTGGCAAAAAATGCCCATGCAGCCGGAAAAGACGTGACTCTTTTCACGGGCTGGACACTGGAAGAATTAACCGGGATGCAAAACCCGACGGTAAATGCTCTGCTTGATGAGATAGATGTCTTGGTAGACGGCAAATTCATTGAGGAAAAGAAAAACCTTGAGCTGCTTTTCAGGGGCAGCGAAAACCAGAGGCTGATAGATATGAGGAGGACAAGGGAGAGAGGGGAGATAGTTACAATAATAAGGCGATAATTTTTTACTTAGACTTGTTAAAGAGTTATTACTGCGCTATACTATAAATGTGTATATATAAGAAGACTGTGAGGTGAAACTGTGAGCAAGGACATTCGGTTATTATCGCTCTTTTCTGGGTGTGGAGGGATTGATTTAGGATTTGAAGGAGACTTTGACGTTCTTCGAGCCTCAGTCAATTCAAATGTAAACAGTGACTGGAATATTGAGAAAAGTGATAGCTTGTGGGTTCACTTAGGAAAAACTAAATTCCACACTATCTTTGCTAACGATATTCGGCCAGATGCTAAATGTGCCTGGACAACCTACTTTAAGAAAAAAGGGATTTCTGAGTCCATATATCATCTTGACAGTATTGTTGATTTGGTGAGACAGCATAAAGAGGGTAATACTGAGATTTTCCCTAATAATATAGGGATAATCATCGGAGGATTTCCATGCCAGGACTTCTCTTTGGCAGGAAAGCGGAGGGGTTTTAATTCTGATAAGGGGCATGATGGCAAACTAATATCTGATGATTCACCAAGCATTGAAAACCGAGGGCAACTTTATATGTGGATGAGGGAAGCGATAGCCATTACCGAGCCAAATGTATTTGTCGCCGAGAATGTCAAAGGTTTGATAACTCTTGATGATGCTAAAGAGATAATAGAGAAAGACTTCTGCGAGATTTCAGATAGTGGATATTTAGTAGTTACAGGGAGGATTTTACATGCTGCAGATTATGGTGTTCCACAATCACGAGAACGCATAGTCTTTATTGGGTTGAAGAAGTCTGCACTTACCGAAAAGGCTCTTCATGCTTTATCGCAGGAAGCGATTCCCAACGAGTATGACCCTTACCCACCACCCACTCATTCTTTTACAATTAAAGGCGAAAACTTATTTCCCCCTGTAACTTTGAGACAAGCTTTTATCGGACTTGAAGAGCCTGAAAATTCAGATGACATATCTCAGCAAAGGTATTCAAAAGCAAAATATATGGGAAATCATTGCCAAGGACAGATAGAGGTGAACCTTGATGGAATTGCCCCGACAATTCGTTCGGAACACCATGGAAATATTGAATATCGCAGACTTTCAGCTGAACATGGTGGGAAGCATGAGAAGGAACTAAAAGCTGGTTTGCCCGAGCGCAGACTAAGCATACGAGAGTGCGCAAGAATACAGACATTTCCGGATGACTATGACTTAATTATTCCAACAACGAATGGTAACAGGGGAGTATCCACTACTAATGCATACCAAATAATCGGTAATGCGGTACCACCACTTCTTGGCTACCACATCGCCAAACGATTAGAAAAGAATTGGGAATTGTATTTTGGGGAGAGTCGAAAATGATAATATCACAAAACCGGGATCCCTCTCTTGGCGAATTCGAGTCACTTATCTCAAAAGCAACTGCCTTGCTCAATGATGATGCACAAAAGCGAACCGACTATTATTTGGGGCGTAATGCCCAACTCTTAGAGAAAGATGTCTATCAAACCTTATCTTCTTGTGCGGAGGGAACAAAATTTGAAAAGACTATAAAGATTATTTCGGGACAACGGTTTCCTGATATTGTTGCAGCAAAGTATTACGGAGTTGAAGTTAAAAGCTCAAAAGACGATAAGTGGACTTCTCTTGGCGGAAGCGTTAATGAATCCACAAGAGTCGAAGATGTAGAAAGGATATATCTTACTTATGGCAAGCTAATTGCCCCCATTGAATTCAGAAGTCGTCCATATGAAGAATGCTTGTCCGAAGTAGTGGCCACACATTACCCACGCTATAAGATAGATATGAAATTAGGCGAGGGTGAGACAATTTTTGATAAGATGGGAATGACATATGACGAACTTCGCCAGACGGGTGATACAGTAGGGGAGATAATCAAATATTACAAAAGAGGACTCAAGAAAGGCGAAAGTTTATGGTGGATTGAAAATAGTACGGCAGAAAGCAATGCAACAGCATCAATGAAAGTAAGATTGTGGTCATCACTAACCAAAACTGAACAGCTTACTTATAGAAATTCGCTCTTTGCACTGTTTCCCAATATACTTTCGACAATGAATAATAAAAAGTACAGTGAAGCAGTCTTATGGCTTGCATCACGCCATGGAATAGTCGATTCATCATTCAGAGACAACTTCTCCGCAGGTGGCACGGTTACTATAATTACCTCAAGAGGGATTTTCGAGAAATTACCGAAAGTATTTGAGCATATTCAAGAATTTGCAACAGATATCCGTTTACTGATTTCTTCCACAGAAAGTGAAACTCTCTGTGAGACCTGGCAAGTGGATTCTATTGATGATAATAGACTTTTCCAATGGATTAATTTGGTGGCTGAAAAACATAAAGCAGATAATTATAATTGTGGTGAAGTGTTGAGGGCAATCTTTGATTTAAGATGATGAGGTTTGTGAAAGCGTTAACAAAAAGTTAATTGATTATTTGACAAAACCGTGATAAAATGATAGACAGGGAAATGAGTTGTTTCCAAAACAGAAAATATATGGAGGGTGGCAAAATGACTAACAACAAAACTGTTTTAAGCTGGCTTGAAGAGATGAAAGCCCTGGTAACTCCCGATGAAGTCATCTGGATTGACGGCTCTGAAGAGCAGCTTGAGGCTTTGCGCAAGGAGGCCTGTGAGAGCGGCGAGCTTAAGAAGCTCAATGAGGAGAAGCTGCCGGGCTGCTATATTCACCGCACGGCGATAAACGATGTTGCACGCGTGGAGGACAGAACCTTTATCTGCTCAAGAAAAGAAGAGGATGCAGGCCCCACAAACCACTGGAAAGACCCGCAGGAAGCATATAAGATGCTTTTTGATATAGCAAGAGGAAGCTACAAGGGACGCAAGATGTACATTATACCTTATTCAATGGGTCCGGTGGGCTCGCCTCTCGCAAAGATAGGCCTTGAAGTAACAGACTCCATCTATGTTGTTTTGAATATGGCAATCATGGCAAGAGTAGGTAAAAGCGTCCTTGACGTTCTCGGCGACAGCAACGACTGGGTTAAGGGGCTTCACGCAAGAGTTGACATTGACGCAGAAAAGCGCTATATCTGCCACTTCCCGGAAGACAATTATATTATCAGCGTAAATTCAGGCTACGGCGGAAATGTTCTGCTCGGCAAAAAGTGCTTTGCGCTGCGAATAGCTTCATATCAGGGCAAAACTGAGGGCTGGATGGCCGAGCATATGCTCATTCTCGGCATTGAGAAGCCGAACGGAGAGGTCACATATATCTCCGCTGCGTTCCCGTCTGCATGCGGCAAAACAAACCTTGCCATGCTTATTCCGCCCGAGGGATATACAAAGAAGGGCTATAAGGTCTGGACAGTCGGCGACGACATTGCATGGATGAGAATTGGTCAGGACGGCAGGCTCTATGCTATAAATCCTGAAGCAGGCTTCTTCGGCGTCGCACCCGGAACAAACGCAAAATCGAATTATAACGCACTTGAATCAACCAAGAAAAATACGATTTTCACAAATGTTGTGGAAAATCTTGATGACGGAACAGTATGGTGGGAGGGTCTTGACAAGAACCCGCCGACAAACGCAATAGACTGGAAGGGCAACCCGTGGAACGGACAGACCTCTACAGAGAAGGGTGCTCATCCGAACAGCCGCTTTACAGCCCCGGCAAAGAACTGCCCGTGCATTAGCTCTGAATGGGAAGCTCTCGGCGGTGTGCCGATTTCGGCAATCATCTTCGGCGGACGCCGTGCGCAGACAACTCCGCTTGTATATCAGTCAAAGGACTGGAAGAACGGCGTGTTTGTCGGCTCAATAATGGCTTCCGAGACAACGGCGGCGGCTGCCGGCGCAGTAGGCGTTGTTCGCCGTGACCCGATGGCAATGCTCCCGTTCTGCGGCTATCACATGGGCGACTATTTCAAGCATTGGTTTGAAATGGGCGAGAAGCTCGGCGACAAGGCCCCGAAGATTTTCAATACAAACTGGTTCCGCCTTGACGACGAGGGCAATTTCCTCTGGCCGGGCTTCGGCGACAACTTCCGTGTTCTTGAATGGATTGTCAACCGTGTTGAGGGCAGTGTAGACGCACAGGAAACACCAATCGGATATGTGCCGAATGCTGAGGACATCAACCTCGAAGGCATTGAAGACGAGATTTCACTCGACACCTTGAAGAGCATTCTTGAGGTCAACCCCGCACAGTGGGCGAAAGAGGCTGATGGGATCGAAGAGTTCTACAAGCAGTTTGGAGACAGACTGCCGCAGGAGCTCAGAAATCAGCTTGCAGCACTTAAAAGTCATGTTGGATAAGATATAAAATGGGCCGCCGATATTATCGGCGGCTTTTGCTTTTTCTCTTGACTTTTTACGTTTGATGACTTAAACTTAAAGCATACTTTAATAATTAATATGGAGGAAAAGCATGGGAATGAGCATTTCTCAGGTGGCTGAGCGTTTTGAAATCGAGCCGCATACCTTGAGATTCTATGAAAAAGAAGGGATTGTCACACCCTCAAGAACGGGAAGCGGCATAAGAGTATATGAGGAAAGAGATATTTCTCAGCTTGAGCTGGTCATGTGCTTCAAAAGCACGGGAATGCCGCTGAAGGACATAAAGAAGTATTTTGAGCTTGTCAATGAGGGTGTTGACACACTTGACGAGAGGCTTGACATTTTCACTGCGCACAGAGAGCATGTGCTTGAAGAGATTGAAATTCTTAAAAAGCACCTCACCAAGATAGAAAGCAAAATTGAATGGTATGTAGATTACATTAAGAGAGAACGAACTAAGGCTTCATAAACAAAGGGCAGCTTAATAGCTGCTCTTTTCCATGTGAAAATAATGCGAAAAACCTATTGCAAAAAGACGATAAGCGGATTATACTATATGATGTGGTTTCCATTTGCAGTTGCGGCGTATATTGTTGCAAATGGAGGCAAATATATTTGAGGAGATGAACAAATGAACAAAATCTTCAAGCTGAAGGAGAACGGCACAAAAGTGCCAACCGAGATTATTGCGGGTTTGACGACGTTCTTTGCAATGGCGTACATTCTGTTTGTGAACCCGACAATGCTCTCGCAGACGGGCATACCGTACGGCGCAGTGTTCCTTGCCACGCTTTTTGCGGCGGCGGCAGGCACTTTGGTTATGGGCTTGTTTGCAAACGTGCCTTATGCACAGGCACCAGGCATGGGGCTTAACGCCTTCTTCACTTACACAGTCTGCTTTGCATTGGGCTTCACATGGCAGCAGGCACTGGCGATGGTTTTCATTTGCGGTATCATCAATGTTATCATCACGGTGACAAAGGTCAGAAAGCTCATTATCAAGGCTATTCCTGTGAGTCTGCAGCATGCTATCGGCGGCGGAATAGGCATCTTCATTGCATATATCGGCGTGAAGAGCGCAGGGCTTCTGAACTTCACGGCTGACCCCGGGAAATATGGCATTCTCGGAAGCGGAGACCCTGCAACGACAACCGTTATCGCAAACAGTGAAATTGTTCCTGCTCTGATAAACTTCAACACAAATACTGCTGTCTTTGCCGTTGTGGCACTTGTTCTTATGGTAGTGCTTGTCGTCTTGAAGGTTCCGGGGGCTATCTTTATCAGCATAATTGCTTCGACGATTATCGGAATTCCCTTCGGTGTTGTGGACGTTTCTAACATCGGCATTGCCTCAAATATCGGGCAGTCCTTCTCTGAGCTGGGAACCACCTTTGGTGCTGCTTTCGGTGCTGACGGAATTCAGTCACTGTTCGCAGACGGTGCAAAAATCCCGCTTGTGCTCATGACGATTTTTGCGTTCAGCCTTTCGGATACATTCGACACGATTGGTACCTTCATCGGCACAGGCAGGCGTACAGGAATTTTCAGCGACGAGGATATGTCGTCACTTGAAAATTCAAAGGGCTTCAAATCTAAAATGGATAAGGCGTTGTTCGCTGATTCTGTCGCCACCTCCATCGGTGCAGTTTTAGGAACCTCAAACACAACAACATATGTTGAAAGTGCTGCAGGTATCGGTGCCGGCGGACGCACGGGTCTTACATCGGTCGTCACGGCAATCATGTTCCTGCTCAGCATTTTCCTCGCCCCGATAGTCGGAATTGTTCCGGCACAGGCGACGGCACCTGCACTCATTATCGTCGGAATTATGATGCTTGCTTCGTTTGCCGAGATAAAGTGGACAGAAATTGAGGAAGCCATTCCGGCATTCTTTGCAGGAATTTTCATGGCGATGTGCTACAGCATATCTTATGGAATTGCGGCAGGCTTCATCTTCTTCTGCATCGTGAAGTGCCTGAGAGGAAAGGTCAGGGAGATTCATCCGGTTCTGTGGGTTTCAACTGGGCTCTTCATTCTCAATTTCGTGGTGCTGGCCATAATCGCATAGAATAATAAGCATAAAAAATCCTCCCATATGGGAGGATTTTTGCTTTTCGCATATTTACACGTTGAATCTGAAAAGAACCACGTCGCCGTCCTGCATGACGTATTCTTTCCCTTCGCTGCGCACAAGGCCTTTCTCCTTTGCAGCTGTCATTGAGCCGCATGAAATAAGCTCATCAAAGCCGATTACCTCAGCACGGATGAAGCCTTTTTCAAAATCCGTGTGGATTTTCCCTGCCGCCTGAGGTGCCTTGGTCCCCTTGGTTATCGTCCAAGCACGCACCTCCGGCCTTCCGGCTGTAAGATATGAAATCAGCCCCAGAAGGTCATAGCAGGCCTGAATAAGCCTGTCAAGACCGGATTCATTCAAATTCATGTCAGAGAGAAAAAGCTGCTTCTCCTCATAATCCATGCCTGAGATTTCAGCTTCAATTTCGGCGCAGATGGGTAAAACGGCGGCATTTTCATTTTTTGCAATTTCCTCAACTGCTTTCAAGGATGAATTGGCTTCTATTCCGTTTTTGAAGTCATCCTCGCTCATGTTTGCGGCAAAGATAATGGGCTTGTTCGTAAGAAGCGAGACAGTGCCGAGCATTTCAGCCTCCGGCTCGGTAACGTCTAAGCTTCGTGCGGATTTCCCCTGCTCCATCTCAGCCTTTACACGCTCGAAAAAGTCAACTTCATCCTGGAATTTCTTATCTGCCTTAACAGATTTTTTTGCCCTGTCAATCCGTCGCTCAATAATCTCTATATCAGACAGAATCAGCTCTAAATCAATCGTTTCAATATCACGCTTCGGGTCAATGCTGCCCTCCACATGCACTATGTCGTCATTTTCAAAGCAGCGCACAACGTGGACAATGGCGTCGACCTCACGTATATTTGAAAGAAATTTGTTCCCGAGGCCCTCTCCCTTTGAAGCACCCTTGACAAGCCCAGCTATATCAACAAATTCAACCGTCGCCGGCGTATATTTTTCGGGCTCATACATCTTGGCAAGCTTATCCAGACGTTCATCGGGCACCGCAACAACGCCGATGTTCGGCTCAATGGTGCAGAACGGATAGTTCGCACTCTGTGCGCCCGCATTTGTTATTGCATTGAAAAGTGTGCTTTTACCAACATTCGGCAAGCCGATTATCCCTAACTTCATTCCTTGTTTGCCTCCGCATCATCTTCTTTGCTGTCATTTTTAAGATGTGTCTCTATCCTATATCTCGGGCGGGCTTTTACCTCGGTGTAAATCTTGCCTATGTATCCGCCCACAACGCCGATGCAAAGCATCTGCAAGCCGCCGAGGAACCATATCGACGCAACGGTGGCAGTCCAGCCGGCAACGGCAACGCCCATAAAAAACGAAACCAAGGCGTAGATTAAGCCGAACACGCTCAGAATCGATATGATTATTCCGAGTGCGGAGATAAGCTTCAGCGGCTTAACGCTGAACGATGTTATGCCGTCCACCGCAAGGGCAATCATCTTTTTAAGCGGATATTTTGTCTCACCTGCAAAACGCTCATGCCTGTCGTAATATACATAATCGCTTCTGTATCCTATAAGCGGTACAATGCCCCGCAGGAATAAGTTCACCTCTTTGTATTCGCCCAAGGCCTCTAAGACCCGCCTGCTCATCAGGCGATAGTCTGCATGGTTGAAAACGACGTCCACACCCAGCATTTTGAGTACACGGTAAAAGCCCTGTGCCGTGGTGCGCTTGAAGAAGGAATCGGTGTCACGTTTGTTGCGCACGCCGTAGACAACATCGCAGCCCTCGTTGAATTTTATGATGAACTCATCAAGTGCGTCAATGTCGTCCTGCAAATCGGCGTCAAGGCTTATCGCACAGTCACACCTCTGCGCAGCGGTCTCCAGCCCCGCCAGGAGTGCATGCTGATGTCCTCTGTTGTGCGCAAGCTTTATGCCCTCGAAGTACGCATTCTCCTCGGTTAGCTTTTCAATTAGATGCCATGTTTTGTCCTTGCTGCCGTCATCTACAAGCAGAACACGGCTTTTGCCGTCAATTAAGCCACGGCTTTTCAGTGAATCAAGCTTAATAGTGAGCCGCTTGCTTGTCTCCGGCAAAACCTCTTCCTCGTTATAGCAAGGAATTACAAAATATACGGTAGGCATATTTCCTCCTTAATTGTCTTTGCTGTCTGCAATATTTTTCTTTTCCTCTGGTTTTTCATTTGGAACAGCCGGAACATCTATCGGGGCAGAGGTGCGGTATTCGAGAGGCACCATTGAGGTTTCCTTTGTGAAGCGTGCACCTGATTTATCTTCATACTCGGAGAAAGGGCGTGCAATCAGGAGCTTTCCTGTTTTCTTCAAGCCCTTCTTCTTCATTGATCTTGTGAAATACAAATAAATAGCCAAGAGAACGATTGAACCGGCGGACATCAACACCCCTGCAATAAGCCCCGGGGTTCTATATGTGAATTCAATGCTTACACGCTCACCCTGCGGAACAATAACAGACATGAAGCCAACATTGGTTTTGAGCACCTGTACTCTCTCGCCGTTGACTGTTGCACTCCAGCCCGGCTCATAAGGAACGCTGAAGAAAACGATGCGTTCTTCATCGGTGCTTATCTCTGCGGTGAAGCCGGAGCTTGAATATGCAAAGGAATTGCAGGTGAGCTCTGCTCTGTCAAGACAGTCTTGCAGATAGCCGGCCTCATCAAAGTTTCTCATTTCCATCGGAAGCAAATCAAGAATACCCTCAACACTGTCCAAATTTGCATCGTCGATGATAATTGCCCTAAGCGGTATTAGGTGTTGGTCATCTTGGCTTCTGAGCCGGAAATCAGATAGCGGCATATAATAATCATAGCTGAAGCCCATGGGGATATAATACTCGTTTTCCCATATATCATAGCCGTTTGCGTTGGAATTATAAAGCCAGCCCGGCATTTTCGGCTCTTCTGTTTCGCCGTCTGTGAAATTGTCATCGTCGGTAGGGTCGTCAAACAGCCATTTTACAGACGTCAGCCCCCTCAAGCCGTATATCTCTGTTGTGGGGCGTGAGGCGACGTTGCGCTCCTCACCGATGCCGTAATAGAAATCCATCACCGAGCCGGGAACGATACTGTGGAAGGCATTTATGCTCTTCATTTCCCAGAACATGCCAAGATTATCAACGGTGTTGTATGTGTCAATGCGCACATTGTCATCTCTGGCATCCGGGAGGTTGATGTCCTCACCACGGTTCAAAACATATGGAATTAAACGGTCTGCGGGCCAGGCTGCTTCTGTCTTTCCCAGTGCAATTATAAATATGGCAGACAGGCAGCTTATGAAGCATGCGAAAGCGATGAGCCTGCGGGAGAAAATCTGAACGCCCCTGTTTCGGTAGAACTGGAAAACATAGATAAGTAATGCAATTGAGAGAAAAGCCAAGCCTACGTATGACCAAAAGCGGGTAGGAGAAGCCATCAAGCCGAATTCCACCGTGGTGTTCACAGTGCCTTGAACATTCTCGGTTTTTATATCAGGCATCAGGCCGATTAACACCGCTATGGATGCCGTCACAACAGAAACGGCGATGATGGAGGATTTCCAGTTGATGGCCTCATATTCAAGCGCAAGTGCGGTGGCAAGGCACATCATGAGAATAAGCATATAAAACCATCTTGCATAATATTGCAAATTGAATAGCTGGAACATGGAATTGAGGATGGGAATGAGTGCAATTATGAAAAGCAGATAAAGCAGAGTTTTCAGCCAATGCTTGCGTCTTATCCTCAGCCAGCCTATAACGCCGCTCATGCCGAACAAAGGCAGCCATGCCGCAAGCGACGACCATTTCCCGCTGGCGTCCGGCGTGAAGTTCGGGCGTGCGGGCAAATCCGGCGGGAAGAAGAAGGCCTCTAAAATGTTCATATATCTTTGCGGGTAAGCATAAACAACGGCGTTCCAGCCGCTTAAAACCTCTGTTGTGCGGTTGTTTTGAAGAATTGCCATAATTGACGGCACGAACAGAACACATGCCATCCCCACGCCGAGAACAGCCTCTGAAAGCAACAGCAGTAAGTCCTTCAGAGAGATTTTCCAGCTTTTCATTATGAGACGCAGGAAAAAGTAGATAAGCGTAAAAATGGACATGCCGATGAAGAAATAGTAATTTGAAATACAGCATGCCGCAACTGAAAGCGCAAATAAACCTCTCCTGCGCTTATACATGTATTCATCAAGCGCAGCGAGCATAAGCGGGAAGAAAATCATCGCTTCATGGAAGTGGAAGAAAAAGACATTGAAAATTGAAAAGCCCGAAAAAGCATATAAAATGCTGACTAAAACGGCATAGTTTTTATTCCTGACATATCTGTGAATATAGACATATGCACACAGCGCCGCAAAGGCAAATTTCAGCATGAAAAGCGGCCCCATCATGAACTCAATCCACTCGTTCGGGAAGGGGGTGGTCAGCCAGAAAAACGGGCTGCCGAGAAGATAGAAGGAGTATGAGCCGATGAAATTGACGCCAAGGTCAGTGTATTGATTCCAGCCGAAGCTGCCCGAGCGCACGGCACGGTGGGCAAGCTGATAAAAGGGGATTTCCTGAACGTTGAAGTCGCCGTAGTACAGAAACCGTCCGCCGTCTACAATTATAAAAGGGATAAAGACGATAAAAGCGCAAAAAAGAGCCAAGAAAAAAGTTTTCAGATAGAAATTGTTCCGTATGCCGCCCTCTTTTCTAAGCGGATTCGCCATTTTATTCCCCTCCATCAAGATGAATTTACTAATATCAAAGTATAGCATAAAAAGCTTACGGATTAAAGGCTTTATTTGATTTTTCACTGAAAAAGAGAGGCGTTTTTGATGAATTGAGCTGAGATTTATGTTATACTTAGTCAAAACAGGAATGACGGAGAATTGATGAGAATCGGAAACATTGAGATAAAAGGCAAAGCGGCGCTTGCGCCTATGGCGGGGGTGACCGATTTTGCATACAGGCATATGTGTATGAGCATGGGGGCGGCCTTTTGCGTGACGGAAATGGTGAGCGCAAAGGCGTTGCAATTCAGCGACAAAAAAAGCATGGATATTGCAGAGCTTGAAGATTTTGCAAGACCGACTGCCATACAGATTTTCGGAACAGAGCCGCAGACAATGGCTTTGGCAGCAGAGATGCTGATGGAGAAAAAGCCGGATGCTATTGATATAAACATGGGATGCCCCGTGCCGAAGATTGCCGGAAACAACAGTGGTGCGGCACTGATGAAGAACCCAGCCCTGTGTGGCGAAATCGTTCAAACGGTGAACAAAGCGGTTGATGTTCCGGTGACAGTGAAGATAAGGGCAGGCTGGGACAGTGAAAGCATAAATGCCGTTGAGGTTGCAAAAAATTGCGAGGAAGCGGGTGCGGCGGCAATTACAGTGCATGGCAGAACAAAAGCACAGATGTACGCCGGTAAGGCTGACTGGGATATAATCAAAGAGGTAAAAAAGGCAGTGAGAGTTCCCGTTATCGGGAACGGCGATGTAAATGATGCGCAGAGTGCCTGCCTAATGCTTGACAAAACCGGCTGTGACATGGTAATGGTTGGCAGGGCGGCACTCGGCAACCCATGGATATTCAGGCAGATAAATGCATATACGACAGAAAGCTGTACTATTCTGCCCCCGCCGTCAGTCTCGGAGAGAATCGCAGTGATAAAAAGGCATATTGATTTACTGTGCGAGCGCAAGGGTGAAGACAGGGGCATGCGTGAGGCGAGAAAGCATGTTGCATGGTACTTTCACGGTCTGCACGGTGCTGCGGATTTCCGCAGAAGAGCCGGAGAGCTCAATGAATTGCATGATTTAGACATTCTGCTTAGAGACGTATATATCGCAAATTCTGAAAACGAAGAAAGTGAAGATTAACAATGAAACTTTTGGTACTTGACGGAAACAGCATACTTAACAGGGCTTTCTACGGCATAAAGCTGCTCTCAACAAAAAGCGGTGAATTCACGAACGGCATTTACGGCTTTCTCACGATGTTCAAGAAAATGCTTGACGAAACAGAGCCCGATGCCGTGGCGATTGCCTTTGACTTAAAGGCCCCTACCTTCCGCCATAAGGAATATGCGGGATACAAAGCTAAGCGCAAGGGTATGCCGGAAGAGCTTGCCCAGCAGATGCCGGTGCTTAAAGAGCTGCTTGCCGATATGGGTTATAAAATCACTGTCTGTGAGGGCTACGAGGCTGATGATATTCTCGGCACACTGGCAAAAGCCTGTGAGGAAAGCGGGAACACATGCCTGATTGCCACAGGAGACAGAGACAGCCTGCAGCTGGTTTCGGACAAAACCACAGTACGGCTTCTCAGCACGAAATTCGGGCAGGCACAGGTTACTTTATATGATGATGCGCAGATTAAAGAGGATTACGGCGTTGAGCCGAAGCAGCTAATTGACATAAAAGCCATTCAGGGAGACGCCTCCGACAATATCCCGGGTGTTGCAGGAATAGGCGAAAAAGGTGCAAAGGAGCTGATTCAGAAATTCGGCAGCCTCAAAAACATATATGATAATCTTGAGACACTCGACATAAAAGAGGGGACAAGGAAGAAGCTCGAAGATTCAAAAGAGAATGCATTCCTCAGCGAACGTCTTGGCACAGTGTATACAGATGTGCCGATTGACACACAAATAAGCACATATGTCAAAGGTGAGGGAGAGCCGCAGAAGGCTTCTGACTTGATGGTGAGGCTTGAGCTGTTTTCACTCATAGACAAATTCGGCTACGATAAGGCAGGTACTCAGGAAAGTGATGCCGGAGACGACAATGTCGAAAACGTGAAAATCAACAGCATAAAAGAGGGAACGGCGGTTCTTGCGAGAGCTGACGACAAGGGGGAAGCATATTTCCACACGGTTTATAACACTGACGGAAGCATCGAAAAAATGATATTCTGCTTTGATGGGGAGGTCTTTTCATTTGTGCCGTCTGAAAGCTTCCTCGTTGCATTCTTCAAGGAGAAAAACATAAAAAAGTACACGCATGATATAAAGCCGCTGCATAAAATTGCACATAGGCTTTGCGGAAAAACGATAGAGAATGTTGCGATGGACACCATTCTTGCGGCATATCTTCTTAATCCCTCGGCATCGGGTTATGACGTTTTGCGGCTTGCTGCGGAATATGCCGTGAGCGTACCGAAATGTGACGGTGCAGAGAACATGATTGCCGCCGTCATGCCGCAGCTTTGTGCAAAGCTTTCGAAAAGCATAGATGAAAACGAACAGCGAGAGCTGCTGGAGAATATTGAAATCCCGCTTGCGGCAGTTCTTGCAAGGATGGAGGTTGTAGGCTTCTGCGTTGACAAAGAAGGAATCGAAGCCTACGGAAAAGTACTTGAAGCACAGATAAATGAGCTGCAAAGCTCGGTTATTGAGCAGGTGGGGTATGAATTCAACATCAATTCACCGAAGCAGCTCGGAGAGGCACTTTTTGAGAAGCTTAATCTTCCGCACGGAAAGAAAACAAAGACAGGCTGGTCAACGAATGCCGAGGTTCTGAACAGCCTGAGAAGCATCAACCCTGTTGTTGATGATATACTGAAATACCGCACGCTCACAAAGCTTAAATCCACATACTGCGACGGTCTTGTAAAGGTCATCGCCGAAGATGGCAGAATACACTCAAGCTTCAACCAGACGGAGACAAGAACGGGGAGAATCTCGTCAACTGAGCCGAACATGCAGAATATCCCTGTCAGGACTGCTATAGGCAGAGAGCTGAGGAAATTTTTCATTGCGGAAGACGGCAAGCTTGTAGACGCCGACTATTCGCAGATAGAGCTGCGC
>QMCE01000030.1_pt1 | contig 58491 bp, 63 predicted proteins | sample 1821851 | NCBI WGS metagenome assembly QMCE01 (sample SAMN09453174, study PRJNA476694) | Termite gut metagenome, whole genome shotgun sequencing project. | isolation source: worker | host: Odontotermes sp. | place: South Africa:Pretoria | collected 2016-01-28
GAATACACGCAGAACGGCGTGTGCTACCGCCGCGAGGCCTTTGTTAGCGCCCCGTCCAGCGCCTTGGTGCTGCGGCTTACGGCCGGCACGCCCGGCGCGCTGAATTTTACCGCAAGGCTGAGCTGCCAGCTGCACCACAGCGTAAGCGGCACGAAAAACCGGCTTGCCCTGCAGGGCATTTGCCCTTCCCACGTAGACCCCGTGTATCTGCAGCGGGAAAACCCCATCATTTATGCGGACGACGACGCGCAAAAAGGCATGTCCTTTTTGGTGCTGCTGGAGATAGAAGCCGAGGACGGCATAGTAACCGCCGCCGGGGAAAGCTTGCGGGTGTGCGGCGCCAGTGCCGCCGTGCTGCGCCTGTGCGTGCAAACCAGCTATGCCGGTTTTAACAAACACCCGCACCTGCAAGGCAAGCCCTACCGGGCGCTGTGCCAGGCAGACATGGCAAGGGCCTCGGCCCAAAGCTACGAAGCCTTGCGCCTGGCGCATGTGGCGGAGCACGGTGCTTTGTTTAGCCGCACCGCGCTTGGCCTTGGCCCAGCCCGGGACGACCTGCCCACAAACCAGCGCCTGGCGCGCGGCTGCCGGCCAGACGACACCGGCTTGTTTGCCCTTTTGTTCCAGTATGGGCGCTACCTGCTCATCGCAAGCTCTCGCCCGGGCAGCCAGCCGGCCAATTTGCAGGGTATCTGGAACCCTTACCTGCGGGCGCCCTGGAGCTCTAACTACACCCTCAACATCAACACCCAGATGAACTACTGGCTGGCCGAGAGCTGCAACCTTGCCGAACTGCACACGCCGCTGTTTGGCCTTTTGCAAGCCCTGGCAGCCACCGGCGCGGAAACCGCCCGGGCCTATTATGACGCCGGGGGTTTTGTGGCGCACCACAACACCGATATCTGGGGTCTTTCAAACCCGGTTGGCTCGGGCCAGCCGGGCGCGGCCGCCTACGCCTTCTGGCCCATGGGCGCGGGCTGGCTGTGCCGCCATGTTTTCGAGCATTACGAATACAACCCGGATGAGGATTTCCTGAAAAATACCGCGTGGCCGCTTATTAAAGAGGCCGCCCGGTTTTACTTGGATGTGCTGATGCCCGACGGCGCCGGCCATTTGATTTTTTGCCCGTCCACCTCGCCCGAAAACCAGTTTTATAACGCGGGCGCGCCCTGCGCCACAGCTAAAACCGCTACCATGACCACCGCCATCGTGCGTGAAACCCTGGAAAACGCCGTGCAGTGCTGCCGCATTCTGGGCTGCGAGCCTGATTTCTGCCGTGAAGCGGAAAACGCCCTGGCACAGCTACCGCCCTATGCCGTGGGCAGCAAGGGCCAGCTGCTGGAATGGAACGCGGAATTTGAAGAATGCGAACCGCAGCACCGGCACACCTCCCATTTGTACCCCTTATACCCGGGGCGGCATATCCGCCCCGGCACAAGCCCAAGCCTAGCCAGCGCCTGCCGGGAAACCCTGCGCCTGCGCGGGCCAAAGGGCACCGGCTGGGCATTGGCCTGGCGCGTGAACCTGTGGGCGCGCCTGGGCGACGGCGATGCCGCTTTCGGTTATTTGAAAAATCAGCTTCGCCTGGTGGAAAGCGGCGGCCTGGACTACGGCGAAACGGGCGGCAGCTACCCAAACCTGTTTGGGGCGCACCCGCCTTTTCAAATCGATTCCAACTTTGGCGGGGCGGCCGGCATAGCCGAAATGCTTTTGCAAAGCGGCGATGGCGAGGTGTGCTTACTGCCAGCCCTGCCTGCGGCCTTCGCAAACGGCTATGTGCGCGGTTTGCGGGCAAAGGGCGGGCTTACGGTGGATATCAGTTTTGAAAACGGCGCGCTTACCACGGCCCGGCTGCGCCAAAACGCCCGGATACCCGCCGCATTTGTGGTGAAATACGCCGGGGGGCAGCACCGGCTGCACCTTGCCCCCGCGCAGGAGGCACAGCTGACACCGGAGGACTTCTGTTAGGTATCATGGATTCGAACCCCGCGCGGTTTTCAACGGCATATCGAACGGGCAACGGCGGAAGCGCGAATAAGGTATCGGCTGAAACAACCGGAAACACAGACAAGTGGTGATGACAATGAAACTGCCCGGCTACCATGAAGACCCCGCAAAGCTTCACGTAAACACACTGCCCCCGAGGGCGTACTACCTGCCTTATGCCACCGAGGCCCAGGCGCTGGCCGCCGCGCACGAAAACGCAAACCGCCTGATGCTGAGCGGCGACTGGCAGTTCAGCTATTATCCAAGCCCCGATGACATACCCGAAGACGCCGCGCAGCCCTGCGCCGTGCTGCCCGGTGAAAAAACACTGCCCGTGCCCTCGGTGTGGCAGATGCACGGCTACGATTTTCACCAGTACACCAACATAAAGTACCCCATCCCTTTCGACCCGCCCTATGTGCCCAGCCAAAACCCCTGCGGGCTGTACCGGCGTTGTTTTACGCTTGCGCGCGCGCACATGGGCAATAAGCTTTATCTCAATTTCGAAGGTGTAGACTCGTGCTTTTATCTGTACCTGAACGGGCAGTTTGTGGGCTACAGCCAGGTGTCGCACAGCAGCAGCGAGTTTGACGTGACAGGCTTTGCACAGGAAGGGAAAAACCACATTGCCGTGCTGGTATTAAAATGGTGCGACGGCACTTACCTGGAAGACCAGGACAAGCTGCGCATGAGCGGCATTTTTCGGGATGTGTACCTGCTGGTGCGCCCCGAGGGGCATGTGTGTGATTTTACCGTGCGCACCCCGCTGACGGGCGGCAACGCCGCTGTGGAAGTGCTGTTTGCCGATGAGCCGCCCAAAGACTGCACCGCCGTGCTGCTTGCGCCCGATGGCGCCCAGCTTGCCCGGGCGGAGAATGCGGGGCAAGGCTGCCGCTTTGCGGTGGAAAACCCCGCTTTGTGGAACGCCGAAACCCCCGTTTTGTATACCCTGCTGCTGCACTGTGCGGGCGAAGTGATTGCCCAGCGCGTGGGGCTGCGCCAGGTGGCCATACAAGACGGCGTGCTAACGCTGAACGGCAGCCCCATTTTGATACATGGTGTCAACCGGCACGACAGCGACCCCGTAACGGGCTATACCATCAGCCGCGGGCAGGCGATGTTGGATTTAACCCTGATGAAACGCCATAATATCAACGCCATACGCACCAGCCACTACCCAAACGCGCCCTGGTTTCCTCAGCTGTGCGATGAGCTGGGGTTTTACGTGATGGCCGAAAGCGACCTGGAGAGCCACGGCGAAACCACGATTTACGGTGGAAACACGGATGCCTTTGGCACTTTTGCACGCGACGCGCGTTTTGAAGAAGCCATTGTAGACCGCGTACAGCGCAATGTGCTGCGGGATAAAAACTGCCCCAGCATTTTGTTTTGGTCGCTGGGAAACGAATCTGGTTACGGGCCCGCGCTGGAAAAAGCCGCTTGCTGGGCCAAAAGCTGCGACCCCACCCGGCTATTGCACTACGAGGGCGCCGTATACGAGAGCGGCGGCCATAAAAACGACACATCCATGTTGGATGTGTATAGCCGCATGTATGCCTCGGTGCAGCAGATAGACGACTATTTTGCACAGCCCGGCCCGCACAAACCCTTTTTTTTGTGCGAGTTTATCCATGCCATGGGCAACGGCCCGGGCGATTGCGAAGACTATTATGCCCTTACACGCCGCCACCCGGGCTTTTGCGGCGGTTTTGTGTGGGAGTGGTGCGACCACGCCGTGGCCGATGGACGCGCGCCGGACGGGCGAGTGCGCTACCTGTACGGCGGCGATTTTGGCGAGTTCCCCCACGACGGCAACTTTTGCATGGATGGGCTGGTGTACCCCGACCGCCGGCCGCATACCGGCCTGCTGGAGTTTAAGAATGTATACCGCCCCTTGCGCCTTACGGGCTATAATGCCGAAAACGGGCTGGCTGCCTTTGCCAGCGGCATGGATTTTACGTCCACGGCCGGAAACCTGGCGCTGGCGTATACCCTGCTGGCAGAGGGGCAGGTGCTGGACGAAGGCACGCTGTATCCCGATATCCCGCCCAGGGGAACAGGCGAGGTGGCGATACCGCTGCCACCGCTGCCCGCGCATGGCACGGCCATATTGCAGTTTACCCAGCAAACCGCCCGCGAAACCCCCTGCTTGCCTATGGGCTATCCGCTGGGGCAAGACCAGGTGCTGCTGCAAGAAGCCCCCTGCGCTGCCTGCCTTGTGCCGGGCAGGGTGCAAACAGCGGAAAGTGAAACCGAAATAGTGCTTACGGGCGAAGATTTTAGGTATACGTTTAGCAAGCGCAGCGGCGTGTTTACCCATTTGGTGAAAAACAACCGAAGCTTTCTGGCCGCGCCCATGCAGTACAACCTGTGGCGCGCCCCCACGGATAACGACCGCTACGTGCGCACCCAATGGGAAGAAGCCGGATACAACCGCGCCCAAACGCGTGTGTACACAGTGCGCTGCCAGGCGGACGATACCGGCACACAAATAGCCTGCACCCTCGCGCTGGCGGCGGTGTATCGCCAGCGGATAATCAGCATTGAGGCGCTGTGGAAAGTAGACGCGGCGGGCACTATCTGCCTGCGCCTTAACGGCAAGCGCAACACCGAAATGCCGTTTTTGCCGCGCTTTGGCTTGCGCCTGTTTTTGCCGAAAGAACTTGACAATGCGCGCTATTTTGGCTATGGCCCTACCGAAAGCTATTGCGACAAGCACCAGGCCACCCAGCTGGGCTGGTACGAAAGCCCGGTGCGCTTGCTGCACGAGGATTACGCAGCTCCGCAAGAAAACGGCAGCCACTGGGGCTGCCGCCGGGTGGCGCTGGAAGGCGCGGAAGGCGGCAGGCTGCTGGCGCTGGGTTCTATGCCCTTCAGCTTCAGCGCCTCTGTCTACACCCAGGAAGAGTTGTGCAAAAAAGCCCATCATTTCGAGCTTTGCGAATCGCCCTATACCGTGCTGTGCCTGGACACCGCGCAAAGCGGCGTGGGCAGCGCGGCTTGCGGCCCGGCGCTGTCACCCGAATACCAGCTGTGTGCCGAAAGCTTCGACTTTGAATTGTTTTTAGAGCTTCATTAAACGGCGGGAGCAAAGCCCGCGCCCCACGGGGGTTGTTCATTCTGTGCATTCATGCGATTGTCCGCACCCTGGCAATTCCAGCGCTTGCTTTTTGCCGGCGGGTATGCTATCATGGGCCACAATAAATAGTTAGCCTAACTAATAATGAAAGCGGGCAGGTTCGCTTTCATTGTGGAATCCCGAGGTGCACTCCCATGTTGCTGGAACAGTATACCAAAGCCGATTATGCGAACCAACGCGCCTTTGAACGCGATTTTTGTATCAATGTGCCTGATAATTACAATTTCGCGTTTGATTGCCTGGATGTGCTGGCGGAAAGCAGCCCCGGCAAAACGGCGATGCTGTGGTGCAACGACAAGGGCGAGGAGGCCCGCTACACCTTTGGGCAGATGGCCCGTTACGCCGACGCCGCGGCCCGCTATTTCGCGTCGCTGGGCATTGGCCGCGGCGATGCCGTGATGTTGGTTCTGAAGCGGCGGGCGCAGTTTTGGTTCGCCGTGCTGGGCCTTATCAAATTGGGCGCCATTGTGGTGCCGGCCACACACCAGCTAACGGCAAAGGATATTATGTACCGCAACAACGCCGCGTCTATTAAGGCGCTGGTGGCGGTGGACGATGAACCGGTGATGGCGGCGGCGGACGGCGCGCGGGCAGACAGCGTTTCCCTGCGGCATCTCATCAAGCTGGGCGGCGAGCCGCGCGCGGGCTGGCAGCTGTTTGACGAAGGGCTTTTGCGCCACATGGACGGCCCTGCGCTGCCGCGCGTGACCCAAAACAACGACGACATGCTGCTGTATTTCACATCTGGGACCACCGGGCCGCCCAAGATGGTGCTCCACAACCAGATTTATCCGCTGGGGCATATCGTCACCGCGCGCTTTTGGCACAATCTGCACCCCGGCAGCCTGCACTTCACAGTGGCCGACACCGGCTGGGCCAAGGCCGCATGGGGCAAGCTGTTTGGGCAGTGGCTGTGCGAAGCCGCCGTCTACGTGTACGACCACGACTATTTCGATGTGAAAAACATCTTAAAGGTGATGGAGCGCCATCGCGTGACCTCCTTTTGCGCGCCGCCCACCATCTACCGCTATCTGGTGCGGGCAGATCTGAGCGGGTACGACCTTTCGGCGCTGGAGTGGGTTACAACGGCGGGCGAACCGCTGAATCCAGACATATCAAGGCGCTTTTTGCAGAAAACCGGCCTTTCCATCCGCGAGGGCTACGGCCAAACGGAAACAACCCCCTGCATTCTCACAACGCCTTACATGCAGCCGCGTTTTGGCCTTTTGGGCCGCCCCAACCCCGCCTACGACGTGCTGCTTTTGGACGAAGCGGGCGGCGAGGTGCAGACGGGCGAGATTGGCGAGGTGTGCATTCGCGCGCAGCCCGGGCACACACCCGGCCTCTTCACGGGCTATTACCGGGACGCCGCGCTAAGCGCGCGCGCGTGGCGCGACGGCCTATACCGCACCGGCGACCTTGCCACGCGGGAAGAAGACGGCTATATCCGCTTCGTGGGGCGCGATGACGACGTGATTAAGGCATCGAGCTACCGTATTGGGCCCTTTGAGGTGGAGAGTGTGCTGATTGAGCACCCGGCTGTTCTGGAATGTGCCGTTACCGGTTTGCCGGACGCAAAGCGCGGGCAGATGGTGAAGGCCAGCATTGTTTTAGCCGAGGGATACACGGCCAGTGATGCGCTCGCGGGCGAATTGCAGCAGTTTGAAGGACAACACGGCGCCGTACAAGTGCCCGCGTGTGGTGGAGTTTGTGCCCGCGCTGCCCAAAACCTTCTCGGGGAAAATTAAGAGGGCGGAAATTGCGCGGCGGCAACGCGAATAGCTTTGAAAGGAGCCCCCATGCTGCCGATTGAAGATAGCTTAAACGCGCTTTTGGTAGATATTTACCGCGATTTTGAGCTGCTGGAAGAGCGGATGCTGCATGCCAGCCGCGTGAACCTCAGTATCAGCGAAATTCACATGCTGGAGGCGGTACGGCAGGCAGGCGGCGGCGAAGGCGCCACCATCAGCGCACTGTCGGAGATGCTCTCCATCCGGCTGCCGTCGGTTACGCTGTCTGTGAACAAACTGGAGCGCAAGGGGTTTGTGACCAAGCACAAGGACCCCGCCGACGGCCGGGTGGTGAAGGTGATGCTCTCGCGCGAGGGCGGCAAAGCCGAACGCGCCCACCGGTATTTTCACCGCAAGATGGTGCGCGAAATTGTTGAGATGATGGATGAAGAAGAAAAACGGACATTGATGCGCAGCATTGGCAAACTGGACGCATTTCTGAAAAAGAACATTGCGGTATATAGCAGTTAATAAATTTTAGGAGGAACGTGTACCATGGAAACTTTGCAAAAGCTGGAAAAAATTATTGCCGATTACAAGCCGGTGGAGCCGGGAACGCTTACCCCCCAGACGAGCTTTGAATCGCTGCAGCTGGATAGCCTGGATTTGGTGGACATGGCGATGGCCTGCGAGGACGCCTTTGGCGTGTCGGTAGAGGTGAACGCCGACTTGAAAACCGTGGGCGATTTGATTGCGATTATCGAGGCCGGGGCATGATTCGCTCGCCTCTGTGTGATTTACTGGGCATCCGCTATCCGCTCCTGCAGGGCGGCATGGCCTGGATTGCCGATGCCTCGCTGGCCGCGGCCGTGAGTGAGGGCGGCGGGCTTGGCATCGTATCGGCCATGAACGCGGACGCCGACTGGCTGCGGGGCGAGATACGCGAAGTTAAAAAGCGCACAAACAAGCCCTTTGGCGTAAACATCATGCTGATGAGCCCTTTTGTTGACGACGTGGCCGCCGTGGTGGTGGCGGAAGGGGTGCCGGTGGTTACCACCGGGGCCGGAAATCCCGGCAAATACATGGCGCAGTGGATGGCCGCGGGCATCAAGGTGCTGCCGGTGGTGGCCAGTGTGGCCATGGCGGCCGAGGGCGGCGAGAGCGGAGGCCACATTGGCGAAGCGGCCACCATGGCGCTGGTGCCGCAGGTGGCGAATGTGCTGTCCATCCCGCTGGTGGCCGCCGGGGGCATTGCCGACGGGCGCGGCTTTGCCGCCGCGCTGATGCTGGGCGCCTGCGGCGTGCAGATGGGCACGCGCTATCTGGTGGCCAACGAATGCACCGTGCACGAAAACTATAAAGAGCGCATTTTGAAGGCGAAGGACATTGACACGATGGCCACCGGCCGCAGGCTGGGGCATCCGGTGCGCAGCCTGAAAAACCCCTTCTCCCGCGACTATCTGCGGCAGGAGTACGATTCGGCCGTTTCCGACGAAGAACTGGAAAAGCTGGGGGCGGGTGCTTTGTACCGCGCGGCCAAAGCGGGCGATATGGATACCGGCTGCATTTTGGCGGGGCAAATCGCGGGCATGGTGAGCCGGCGTCAGAGTGCGGCGGACATCACACGGGAAGTGTGCGATGAAGCCGAGGCGCTTTTAAGGAGAGCCGGGCAATGGGTAAGCTAGCCTTTTTGTTTGCGGGGCAGGGCGCGCAGACGCCCGGCATGGGCAAAGCGCTGTACCAGCGCGGCGGCGCGGCCCGGCGCGTGTTTGAGCAAATGGAGGCCGTGCGGCCCGGCACGATGGCAGATTGCTTTGAGGCCGACGCCGCGCGCCTGGCGCAAACAGATGTGACCCAGCCCTGCGTGTATACCGTGGATTTGGCCTGTGCGGCGGCACTGCTGGAGTGCGGGCTTGCGCCACAGGGCGCGGCGGGCTTTTCTTTGGGCGAGGTGGCGGCGCTTACCTTTGCAGAGGCCTTTTCGCCGCAGGACGGTGCGCGCCTTGTGTGCGAGCGGGGCCGCCTGATGCGGCGATATGGCCGCGGTGCTGCGCTTGGAGGACGCCGCGGTGGAAAAACTGTGCATGGGTTTCCGGCAGGTATGGCCGGTGAACTACAACTGTCCCGGCCAGCTGGTGGTTGCCGGGGCTGCTGCGGAAATGCCCGCGTTTTGCGAAGCCGTGAAGGCCGCTGGCGGCGTGGCAAAGCGCCTGCCGGTGGGCGGGGCTTTCCACACGCCCCTGATGGCCGAAGCCGCGCGCGATTTTGCGGGGCTGCTGCAAAAGGCAAACGTGGGTGATGCGCGCATGCCGGTGTATGCCAACCGCACCGCCGCACCCTACGCGCCGCCCTATCCGGATACGCTTGCCGCGCAAATGCACAGCCCCGTGCGCTGGCACGAGAGCATTTTGCGCATGCGGGCCGACGGCTACGACACCTTTGCGGAGCTGGGACCTGGCAAAACCTTAACGGGCTTTTTGCGGCGTATTTTCCCCGAGGCCGCCGTGGTGGACATCGATGCGGCGCTGGCATAAAGCAGAATAACACAGAGGAGGAAGACGCCATGCCTTTGGAAACAAGGCCGCTTGCGGGCAAAACCGTGCTGGTTACGGGCGCTTCGCGCGGCATAGGCCGTGCGGTGGCCGTAGAGATGGCGGCGCGCGGCGCGGCGGCGGTGGCCCTTGTGTACGCGGCCAGCGACGACGCGGCCGGCGAAGCGGCCGCGGCCGTGCGCGCCCACGGCGCCAAAGCCGCCGCCTACCGGTGCAGTGTGGCCGATTTTGCGGCGGTGGGCGAGGCGGCGGCACAGGTGCAGGCGGATTTTGGCGGCGTGGATATTTTGGTGAACAACGCGGGCATCACCCGCGACAGCCTGCTGCTGAACATGAGCGAAGAGGATTTTGACGCGGTGCTGAACGTGAACCTGAAGGGCGCGTTTAACATGACGCACCACCTCTACAGGCAGTTTGCGCGGCGGCGCAGCGGCCGCATTATCAACATCAGCTCGGTGGTGGGCCTGTGCGGCAACGCCGGGCAAGCCAACTACGCGGCCAGCAAGGCGGGGCTTATCGGCTTTACCAAAAGTGTGGCCAAAGAGCTTGCCGCGCGCGGTGTTACCTGCAACGCCATTGCGCCGGGGTTTATTTGCTCCGACATGACCAGCACCCTGCCGGAAAAAACGCGCGACGACATTATGCACGACATTCCCGCGCAGCGCTTTGGCGCGCCGGAGGAAGTGGCCAAGCTGGCCGTTTTTTTGGCGTCAGACGAGTCTGCATACATCACAGGGCAGGTTATAGGCGTGGACGGCGGTATGGCGATGTAACAGGAGGGATATAACTTTGCGAAGAGTGGTCATTACGGGCCTTGGGGCTATTACACCGGTGGGCTGCACCGTGGCCGATACGTGGGACAGCCTGCAAAGCGGGCGCGGCGGCATTGGGCCCATCACGCGCTTTGACGCGCAGGGCTTGAACGCACATGTGGCGGCGCAGGTGAAAAATTACGACCCGCTACTGTATTTTGAACAAACCGATTTGCGGAAATATGACCTTTTTACCCAGTATGCCGTGGCCGCCGCAAAGCAGGCCGCAGACGACAGCGCCATTGTGGGAACACTGCCGCCGGAGCGGCTGGGCACTTACATCGGCAGCGGTATTGGCGGGCTGGAAACCACGCTGACTGAGGCATACAAAATGGCAAAGGGCAGCCTGCGCCTCTCCCCTTTTCTCATTCCTAAAATGATTTGCAACATGGCGGCGGGCGTGGTAGCCATCATGCACGGCGCAAAGGGCCCCACCCTGCCGGTGGTTACGGCCTGTGCTACCTCTGGGCACACCATCGGCGAGGCCTTCCGCGCCATCCGCTACGGATACGCCGACGCGGCGCTGGCGGGCGGAAGCGAGGCAACCATTCTGCCCTTTGCGGTGGCGGGTTTCACCGCCTGCCAGGCGCTTTCGCCCGTGCAAGACCCAGCCACTGCCTGCCTGCCCTTTGACAGGCGGCGCAGCGGCTTTGTGATGGGCGAAGGGGCAGCGGTGCTGGTGCTGGAAGAGTACGAGCGGGCCAAGGCGCGTGGCGCGCACCTGTACGCCGAGGTGGCCGGCTACGGCAACACCTGCGACGCCTACCACATGACCGCCCCAGACCCCGACGGCGAAGGCAGTGCCCGCGCCATGCAGTTGGCGATGGAAGAGGCCGGCGTGCAGGCGGGCGAAAACACCTACGTGAACGCCCACGGCACCGGCACACAGCCCAACGATAGAACAGAAACCCTCGCCATCAAATTGGCTTTTGGGCCGGCGGCGCAAAAAGTGGCCGTGAGCAGCACCAAAAGCATGACGGGCCACATGCTGGGCGCCGCGGGTGCGGTGGAGGCGCTGGCCTGCGCCATGACACTGCAAACCGGCATTGCGCCGCCCACCATCGGATATGCCGAGCCGGACCCCGACTGCGACTTGTTCTACACCCCAAACACAGCCGTGCGCCGGCCCTTCGACGTGGCGGTATCCTCGTCGCTGGGCTTTGGCGGGCACAACGCCTGCCTGGTGTTCAAGGCAATTTGATGAGAAGGAGAAGCGCGAGATGGATATCAAACGCATAGAAGCGCTGATGGCCCTGATGAAAGAGGGGGGCTTCTCGCACCTGGAGCTGCGCGAGGGGGAAGACCAGTTGGTTCTGTCGCGCGCGGCGCCCGCTGCCCCCCTTGCGCCGATGCCCGCTGCCGCCCCGGCGGCCGCCGCACCGCCCGCCGCCGAAGAGGCGGCGCAGGAGGGTGAAGCGCTCACATCGCCCTTGGTGGGCTGTGTGTATTTAGCGCCGGGCCCCGGCCAAAGCCCCTTTGTGCGGCAGGGCGACGCCGTGAAAAAAGGGCAGGTGCTGTGCATTGTGGAAGCCATGAAGGTGATGAACGAATTTTTGGCCCCGCGGGATGGCGTGGTGGCCAAAGTTTGCGTGGAGGACGGCCAGCTGGCCGAGTACGGCCAAACACTGTTCTGCCTGAAATGAGCACAGGGTCTTAAAAGACGCGTCCCAAAGGGAGAAACGGCATGAACAGACAGGCTATTGAAGAACTGCTGCCCCACCGCGGGCCCATGCTGCTGCTGGACGAGGTGACACTGGATAACGGCGAGGCGCTGGGGAAATATCACGTGCGGGGCGACGAGTGGTTTTTGCAGGGGCATTTCCCCCATAACCCCGTGGTGCCGGGTGTGGTGCTGTGCGAGATAATGGCCCAGGCCTGCTGTGTGCTGCTGGGCGAAAGGGGCGCGCAAAACGCCACGCCCTACTTCACAAAGCTGGACAAGGTGAAGTTCCGCCGCCCGGTGAAGCCGGGAGAAACGCTGGAAAGCCGCTGCCGCATTGTGCGGGAAAAGCCCCCGTTCTACTTTGCCGAGGGCGTGGGCACTGTGCTGGGCGAGGTGGCCGTAAGCGGTGAGTTTGCGTTTGCGGTGATGAACGGCCGAACGGATGATTGAATAAAGAGGGCAACTATGTTCGCTAAAATATTGATTGCAAACCGGGGCGAAATAGCGGTGCGCGTCATCCGCGCGTGCCGGGAGATGGGCATTGCCACGGTGGCGGTGTACAGCGAAGCCGACCGCGACGCGCTGCATGTGAGCCTTGCCGACGAGAGCGTGTGTGTGGGCGGCCCTCACGTGCAGGACAGCTACCTGAACATGGTGGCCATCTTGTCTGCCGCCATTGCCACCCGCGCCGAAGCCATCCATCCGGGATACGGCCTTTTAAGCGAAAACGCGCGCTTTGCAAAGATGTGCGAGGCGTGCCATATCACCTTCATTGGCCCTACGGCGCAAATGATTACCCTGCTGGGGGACAAGGAGCGCGCCCGCGCCACGATGGAAAAGGCCGGCGTTCCGGTTATTCTGGGCACGGGCATTGTGCCCAGCGCCCGCACCGCCTACGAGGAGGCTAAGCGCATCGGCGTGCCGCTGCTCATTAAGGCCGCGGCGGGCGGGGGCGGGCGGGGCATTCGACGGGTGAACAAATTAAAAGACGTGCCGGCGGCTTTTGTGTCCGCCTCCGGCGAGGCCCGCGCCGCCTTTGGCGACGGCAGCTGCTATATCGAAAAGCTGCTGTGCGCTGTAAAGCATGTGGAAATGCAGGTTTTGTGCGACAGCGCGGGAAATGTGGTGTGCCTGGGAGAGCGCGAGTGCTCGATTCAGCGCAAAAATCAAAAGCTGCTGGAAGAGAGCCCGTCGGTGGCGGTGACGCCCCAATTGCGTAAAAAAATGATGCGGGCAGCTGTGAAGGGCGCACGCGCGGTGAACTACCTGAACGCGGGCACAATGGAGTTTTTGCTGGACAAAGAGGGCAACTTTTATTTTATTGAGATGAACACACGCTTGCAGGTGGAGCACCCTGTGACGGAGTTTGTGAGCGGCGTGGACATTGTGAAATGGCAAATTCGCGTGGCGGCGGGGCAAAAGCTTACCTTTACGCAGGAGGACGTGTGCCTGCGCGGCCATGCCATCGAGGCGCGCATCAACGCGGAGGACGCCAAAAACGGCTTTTTGCCCAGCGTGGGAAAAATCCGCCTATTGCACGTGCCTGGCGGCAACGGCGTGCGCTTTGACACCGCGCTGTTTCAAGACTATACCGTGCCGCCCTATTACGACTCTTTGCTGGGCAAGCTGATTGCCTATGCGCCCACGCGCGACGAGGCGGTGCGCAAGCTGCAGGCCGCCCTCAGCGAGCTTGTGATTGACGGGGTGGCGCACACGCTGGAGCTGCAAATGGACATTTTGGAAGACAAGCGGTTTTTACAGGGAAGCTATACCACAGATTTTATGGAGGGCCGATAGCGGAAAGCCATGCTGAAAAAGAGCCATTTCAAACGGGTGCGCAACCTGCTGGAAAACAGCTCCGAAAAGCCGGCCGAAAGCCGGGAAAAAGGCGGGACGCCCAGCGTGCCGGAGCGCCTGTGTATCCGCTGCCCCTCGTGCAAGGGGGTGTTTTTCCGCACGGAGGTGGAGGAAAACGCCCAGGTATGCCCTGCGTGCGAATATCATTTTCGCTTGCCGGCAAGGCAGCGCATCGCGCTGATGTGCGACGCCGACAGTTTTTTGGAATGGGACGCCCAGCTGACCGCCACAGACCCCCTGGGCTTCCCCGGCTACGCGGAGAAGCTGAAAAAAAGCCGCCTTGCCAGCGGCAGCGCCGAGGCGGTGCTGTGCGGGCAGGCGGCAATCGGCGGCGTTGCCCTGGCCGTGTTTGCCATGGAGGGCGATTTCATGATGGGCAGCATGGGCAGTGCGGTGGGTGAAAAAATCACCCGCCTGTTCGAGCGCGCTGCCGCCCAGCGCCTGCCGGTGGTGGGGTTTACCGTTTCCGGCGGGGCGCGCATGCAGGAGGGCGCGCTCTCGTTAATGCAGATGGCTAAAACCAGCGGCGCGGTGAAGCGCCACAGCGACGCGGGCCTTTTGTACATAGCCGTGCTTACCGACCCCACCACCGGCGGCGTGACGGCCAGCTTTGCCATGGAGGGCGATATTCTGCTGGCAGAGCCGGGCGCGCTGATTGCGTTTGCGGGGCCGCGGGTCATTGAGCAGACCATCCGCCAGAAACTGCCGAAGAACTTCCAGCGGGCAGAGTATTTGCTGGAGCATGGTTTTCTGGACGCGGTGACGCACCGGCGCAGGCTGAAAAAGGTGCTTGCCTACCTTCTGCGCCTGCACACGCCGCAAGTAAACAACGAACCGGAGGCAGGGGAGAGCGGATATGGAAACGGCATACGAGATTCTCACACTGGCGCGCGCGGCGGAGCATCCATCGGGCAAGAGCATGGTGAAGAGCCTGTGTGATGATTTTATGGAGCTGCGCGGAGACCGGCGCTTCGGCGACGACCGCGCCGTCATCGGCGGAGTCGGGCACATCGGCGGGCTGCCGGTAACGGTGCTGGCGCAAGAGCGCGGGCAAACCCTGAGCGAGCGCACCCAGCGCAATTTTGGCATGGCGCACCCCGAGGGCTACCGCAAGGCGCTGCGCCTGATGAAGCAGGCGGAAAAATTCGGCCGGCCGGTGCTGTGCCTGGTGGATACCTCGGGCGCGTTTTGCGGCATCGGCGCCGAGGAGCGCGGCCAGGGGCAGGCCATTGCCGAAAACCTGATGGAGATGATGACGCTGCGGGTGCCCATCCTCACGCTGATTTTGGGCGAGGGCGGCAGCGGCGGCGCGCTGGCGCTGGCTGTGGCCGACCAAGTGTGGATGATGGCGCATTCCGTCTATTCGGTCATCAGCCCGGAAGGCTGCAGCAGCATCCTGTGGAAGGACCTGGGCCGCGTGAAGGACGCTGCCGCCTGCCTGAAAATCACGCCGCAAGAGCTGCTGGAATTGGGCGTGATTGAGCGTGTCGTTCCCCAGCAGCCCCCGGAAGAGATGCTGCCCGCGCTGAAGACGCAGCTTGTTGAAACTTTCGCCGCGCTGCGGGCTCTCTCGCCGCAGGCACTGTGCGATGCGCGTTACCAGCGCTTCCGCCGGATGGGGCAAACAAGCGGCTGACACCCAGAGGAGCGGGTTTGCGCCGCTTCTTTTCCTGTTTACGTATTTGTGGTATACTGTTAAAAATGCTACTATATGGAATCATTTCTCACCTCTAATGATGGGAGGCTGCCGCGCTGATGCAAAACAGAACAAGAACGAAGCGTACACTGGCCCTGCAGGTGATAGCCACCGCGATTGCCTTTGTGGCGATGGGGCTGTTGTCCCTTTGGTTTACAAGCGGCGTTGTGCGCAGCCACCTGGCCAGAATTGCGGAGGACACCATTAGAATTGCGCAGGAGCGATTGGAATCCAACCTGCGCGCTGCCGAAATGATGCTGGACGCCTTCTCGGAAACGGTGCATGTTGTTGTGGCGGATAAGCACGAAAGCAGCCAGGTTCAAAATGTTGTTGAGCTTGTTTCACAGCGCATCCGAAGCAGCGGCCAGCTTGGCGCCTGGGTTAGCGGCGTGCATTATTACAACGAGAGCGTGCCCGGCAGCCCAACCTTTTATTCCGAGAGCGTTTCGGCTTTGCCAGACAGCTACGACCCCGCCACGCGCCCCTGGTACACAGACGCCATTGCGGCGGGGGATGCGGTGGTGGAAAGCGTGCCGTTTACCAATGCCCTGGACGGCAAGCTGGGTTTCTCGTATTCGCGCTGCCTGTTAAGCAACGAGGGCGAGCGCCTGGGCGTCACCCGCTTGGATTTATCCATTGAGGCGATTGGCGACTATCTTTTGGACGAGGTTTCTTTTGGCAATGATGTTGGCAACATCGGTATGCTGTTTGACCAAAACCTGAATGTGATTGTGCACAGCAACAAAGACTTCATCGGCATCAGCGCTTTGGATGAAAAGCTGCCCTTCTCCATTTTTACACAGCAGCTGCTGGCTGGGGAGACCATTGGCCAGGGCGATTTAGTGAATTACCGGGGCGAGCGCTCTATCGGCTTTTTCCAGCAGCTCTCGAACGGGTGGTATCTGGGGGTGGTTATTCCGGCCCAGCCGTACTATCAGCCGCTGATGCAAATGGCACTCTTCATCGGCCTGCTTGCCGTGGCGTTCGCCACCATCACCATATTGGTGCTGGTGCGCTCCAGCAACGCGCGGGAAAAAGCGGATTTGGAAAGCCAGCGCAAGAGCACCTTCCTGGCCAACATGAGCCATGAGATTCGCACGCCGATGAACGCCATCATCGGCATGACCACCCTGGGCAGGGCCGCCACCGACATTGAGCGCAAGGATTATTGCTACGACAAAATAGAGGACGCCGGCAAGCACCTGCTGGGCATCATCAACGATATTCTGGATATGTCTAAAATAGAGGCCGACCGCTTCGAGCTTTTGGAAGAGCCCTTTGATTTTGAGCAGATGCTGCAGCGGGTGGTTACGGTGGCGGCCTTCAGCGCCGACCAAAAGCACCAAACGGTGAAGGTGCGCATTGGCAGAAGCATTCCCCGGATGCTGGTGGGCGACAGCCAGCGCCTGGGGCAGGTGGTAACAAACCTGCTGAGCAACGCGGTAAAATTTACCCCCGAGCAGGGCTTTGTCAACATCGACGCCCGCTGCGAGGAGGAAAAGGACGGTGTGTGCTCCCTGCTGATTACGGTGCGGGATACCGGCATCGGCATCAGCGCCGAGCAGCAGCAAAAGCTTTTCAAGCCCTTCCAGCAGGCCGAGGCCAGCACCACCCGCAAGTATGGCGGCACGGGCCTGGGGCTCACCATCTCGAAGCGAATTGTGGAGATGATGGGCGGGAGCATCTGGGTAGAATCCGAGCCGGAGAAAGGCTCTACCTTCAAGTTTACCGTGAAGGTGCGGCGCGGCCCCGAGGACGAGCCGCTGCTGGCTGGCGGGGTTTATGAGGACGTCCGCATTCTGACCATTGACGATGACCCGGATATCCGCGAATACTTCAAAGAGGTGATTCAGGAGTTTGGGCTGAACTGCGATGTTGCCGCCAGCGGCGAAGAGGCGCTGGCCTTTGTGGGGCAGCATGGCGGCTACACTATTTATTTTGTAGACTGGCTGATGCCGGGCATGGACGGCCTGGATGTGGCGCGCGCCCTGCGTGCCAAGGCCACCGGGCCTACCATTATTATCATGATTTCGGCCGGGGAGTGGAACGTGATTGAGGAAGAGGCCAAGGCAGCGGGCGTAGACAAGTTCCTCTCAAAGCCCCTGTTCCCCTCCACCATCTTCGACATGATTGACGAAACGCTGGGCACTGGCTGGCAGCGCAAAAAGAAAGCGCGGCCAGACACCACCGGCATCTTCACCGGCCGCCGCGCCCTGCTGGTGGAGGATGTGGCCATCAACCAGGAGATTGTGGTTTCCCTCCTGTCCGATACGGGCATTACCATCGACTGCGCCGATAACGGCATTGACGGCATCCACATGTTCTGCGATAACCCGGGGCGCTATGATTTGATTTTGATGGACGTGCAGATGCCGGAAATGGACGGCTACGACGCCACGCGCCAAATTCGGGAGATGGGCATCCCGGGCGCGAAAGAAATCCCCATCATCGCCATGACGGCCAATGTGTTCCGCGAAGACATCGAGCACTGCCTTGCGGCGGGTATGAACGCGCACATCAGCAAGCCCATTGATGTGGACGAGGTGTTTGCGGTGCTGGGCCGCTATATGCTACCGCACAATAAAAACGAAGAGAAGCCGTAGGCTGTGCGGATGTGCCTCATACGCCCAAGAAAAGCACAAATCCGAACCGCATACCAACAATTTCAATCGTTGGTATGCGGTTCGGATTGTATGCTGGTGCGGGTGACAGGGGTTGAACCTGCACGCCATGTGGCACAAGATCCTAAGTCTTGCACGTCTGCCAATTCCGCCACACCCGCATGGGATTATTGAGTACAGGAAAGATTATAAATGAATTTCCTGCAAAAGGCAATATGGGCGTCCGGCGTAATCGCCGGACGCCCAAGGCGCGTACATCACACAGGAACAGTTTGCGCGTAAATGCTGCTTTTCTTGTTGTCCAGCACAAAGGTATCGTACACAATGCGCCCTTCCACCAGGCTGCCGGAGATGCCCGGGGGGTCCTGATGGATGCGGAAACTCTCCAGCTTGGTGGGTGCAATGGCCGCACTGGGATGGGTAAGCATGAACCCAAAATTCCTGGCAAGCCGTTTGGAAGGCGGACGCACAATCGTCATGCCATCCAGCATGGCAATGCTTCCGCGCAGGCGCATCTCGCTGCTGATATCAGTGTTAAGCATCACCTCGGGGCTCTGCTTCAGCAGCTGATAAACGGCGGGAGTTACTATCAGCACACGCCCGGTATCGGGCACTTCGGCGTCGTCCAACACGGCCGTACCGGTTACAATTTCAGTGTAGATGTTTTCGGGCGTAAGCTCTTTGGTGGCAGGAGAAGCACCAGCGCAGGCCATCAGTTTCCCATATGTCCAGGTATCCACCTCCGGAATAACCACCTCGCGTAGTTGGCGGGCCAGCGCGGTGGCGGCCTGCATGGCACCCATGGTTTCGTCTTCATCCATGCGGTCAATGGTAAAGGTAAAGCAGCGGTCGCGGCTCAGGGTAAAAAACTCTGTGGCGGCGTCCAACCCGGCAACATTCCCGTAGCGGCTCCAATTGCCGCTTGCCGGGGTATCGCGCGAGTAATCATCCATTGGCGCAGTGCCAATCTTGTACACCTTGATGGTGTGGCCACCGCTGAAATCAAAGCCATCGTGGCTTACCAGGCTTTTATTGCTCTCCGCGGCAAACAATTCGTCCACGTAGCCGTGAAAACGGGTTACATACTCAATAGCCATATATGCTCCTTATCATGTTGGTTTTTAGCGGGACAAGCCCATTGCGCGCCGAATTGCGCCGTCCTTGCGTCCACGGCCATCGCCAATGCCGCTGCCACCCTGGGCAGCAACGGGCATTTGCCCGTTCGGCATAGCGGCGGCCTGCTGCCAGCTTCCGGCTTCTTCACCGGCCGTAAGCAAGCAAGGGGGCTGCTCACCGGTTGCATCCAGCAGTGCCCGCACCGCTGTCACTGCCGCGTCAAAGTCCTGCTGGGTTTGTGTGTTTAGGCTGTGCAGCAGGGCTACGGGCAGGCCTGTGTCCCGCAATCGTTGGGTTGCGTTCAGTAGAAACTCGCGCTGTTCCAGCGCTTTTTCCCTTTCGGCCAGCAGGCTGTCACTTTTCGCCCGTTCTTTGGCCAATCGCTCACTCACAATGCGATTCACATCTTCCTGTGTAAAGGTTCTGTCCCCCGTCGGGGTGTTTAGGTCGGTCATACCTTCTCCCTTCTTTTCCGTGCGGCGCGTTGCCGGCTGGATACACACGCGCCACATCTCGGCGGCCTTCGGTGGGCCTGTCACGCGTTATTGGTGCCGCGGCTTAAAGTGCGCTGCCGGCGGATTCGTCGTCGTTTTTCTGCTTTTGCGTGCCAAAGTAAAACCCAATCACCACCGTTACAATAGCCAGCGCCTCGCCCGGAGCAATGCTGCCCCGCAGGCTAAGCACCGCAAATACGGCGGTAACGGCAAAGGTCACCATGGTTTTCACGTTAATAAGCGCCGCCACTCTTTTCTTTATCATGTGTTCACACCCCCACTCCTCCTGTTATTATGGCCAGCGCTGCGCCTACGGCAGCAGCCACGGCTATCTCAATCACCTGCTTCACAAGCCCCTTCCATTTTTGGGCCGGCTCTTTTTCCAAAGCCCCTATGCGCTCGCCCTGGTTTTTTATGCTGCCCTTCAAGTTTTCCACGCTTTCATCCATTTTGTCCGTCAGCAGCTTCACTTGCAGCGCCAAAGCCTGCACGCTGGCGGCAATTTTATGGATGCCGGCGGTAATGCGGTCGTTGTCGTCAATACGCCGGTGCGCCGATTTAATGCTTTCCCGCACCGATGCCAATTCTTCAGACAGCTCCAGCACTTTTCCCGTCACCTGCTCCGGCGTCATAGTCGGCTTTCCTCCTTGGGGCTGCAAACGGCAATGGCTTCGCCCGGCTTCATTTGGCTTCGCAAATCTTCAAACACCGGTGATATGGTTTCCGGCAGACATTCACGGGCCATGCGGGCATCCGCGGCCAAATGGTAGGCGCGCAGTACGCCGCCGGCATCCATCACGGCTATCGCGCCGTCGGCCAGCATTTGGCTGCTCACCACTTTATCCAGGGCTTCGTATACCTTCAATTTCCAGCTTTGCTCCTCCTGCGTGTCCCGCCGCCAGGCATAGCCGCCGTCCTGCGCCGATACCTGCGTGTGCGGCCCGGCATACAGGCACTCTTCAACAGCCGCCTGGCCGGGGGTAATCCACACGCCCTGGCTGTTTTGCACCAAGTAACCGGGATGCTTCCCAAACCCGCACTCCATATGCACATGGGCCGGGTAATAGCCAGGCTTTCCAAAGGCCTTGCCGCCCTCGTCGTAAAAATACGCCCATTGCTTAATCACTTGGCCCTTGGTCACCACAAAGCGGTCCGCGTGCATCAAGGTCATAAACTGATAGTCCTCGCGGCCACAGGGCGCCAGCACCGGCTTCAGGCTTTCCAAAAAAACCTCGCCGGTGTTTTGCCCCAGGCCCACAACCATCGCGTCGTAAGGGGCATACAACCTGTCGCGTCCGCCGTCTTTGCCTCCAAAATCCATGGCATGGCTGCCGGCGTGGCTGTAGGCGCTGTAGCGCCCCTGCGTCACTTTCAGCACTTCCATGGGAAACCATGCTCTCTGCATTGCTGTACCTGCCTTTCCGCGCCGCTAGGGCACCAGCTTTATGTTGTTCACCGATAACTGCGTAGTGCCGTTATCCGTGTACTGCGATTTCGCGCAGAACCCCAAATAGTACCTTCCCGCCAGCCCGGTCAAATCAAGGGTGTAAGTGCCGCTAATCCCAAACGCATCCGCTGTGTGTACGTAGTGCCATTCGCGCGCGGCCGATGGAAAGCGATACCCCTGTTGTCCGTCAGCCGTCCAAAAATCACGTACGGCTTCACGGTTTGGGGTTAGGCACACAATACAATAGGCGCTGGGCGAGTACCCCAGATGGATGGATACATCCACATCAAATTGCAAGGTGCGGTAGTGTGTCACGTCAATCGTTCCCTCGGTGGCTGCCGCAATGTTTCCCGCTATGTGCGTGTAGTTTGTACGAGCGGTCAGTAGTATCGAGGATGCCGCCGACATCGACGACGAAGCCCCGGTGCTTCCCAAAGACGATATGCCGCCCGCAGAAATATTGCTCCACGCGCCGTTGCCGAACACCGTTGCCTCAATCGTGTGGATATTCCGCCCCGCGCCGCCCACGCGCGCCCATGCTGTGGATACCAGGCGGCTCTGGCCGCCCTGGCGCGTATACAAGGCGATTACCTTGCGGCTCGCGCCGTTCACCCGTGCGTATAAAATGCCCATGGCGCGCCTCAGGTGTATACGGCCAGCAGGTCGCCGTCAGCAGAGCCGGCAGGCCAGCTAGCCGTGGTGGCAAAATGAACGCGCCGGAACAGGGGAGATGATTTATCCACCTGCAAGGGGTCGGACGGGATGTAGGCCCTGTTCCCGTTACGGGACAATCGGCAGGCCGCGCCCGCAATGCCATCCAGCATAATGGCTTGCCCGGTACGCGGGCTGGTAATGGTTACATTCGTTCCGTCAATCACAGCGGTGTTTCTGGCCGTATACCCACTGGGCAGCACAAAACGCACGTCATAGCTTGTTCCCGCCCGGGCCGCCAGGCTGGCAATTCTCAGCGCGCCGCCGCTCATTTCGGCGGTAGCTTCGTCTGTTTCGTGCTGGTCTTTCAGCAAAAAAGTGGGGTAGTCCGCCTCATAGTCCCGCCTCAGCATAAAGGCGCTCCCGTCTTCCACGCCCTGCAGCTCGGTTTTCAAGTCGTCCAGCATCCGGCGGTATTCCGCCTGCAATTGCCCGGTGGGTATTCCCGTCACACCATCGCGCATTACACCGCACAAGTCCTCATCCAGGCGTGTGTCCCTCAGGTTGGCCGCCGAAATACCGGTGGCACCCGCTGGCACCTGTACGGTTGCCAGCACCAACTCATCGTACTCAGTGTCGCGCCGTGGTGTTGGGGCTGCCGGGTTCAAGCCGTATGCCCCCTGCCGCACCGCCACCTCGGCCAGGTTGCGGTTTTTGTCCAGCCGCACGCACACGGCGTCCACGCGGTTCAGCTCGCCATCCGCGGGCAAAACATTCAAAATGGTCGCGGTGTCCACCAGGCCGCACACGCCCCAAAACTTGTCCGCCGATAACCAACACAGCCCGGGGCTCACACTCAAGGTGTAATCACCGTTGGCCGTCACCCTCAAGTTGTCTTCTGCGCAAAACACACCGCGTGTGCGTGTTCCCAAAAAAGCGCCCATCATCCTCGCTGTGTATTCCCGGTTATCCAAAGGAAAACAATTCATGCTAAGCCCTCCTGCAAAGTCCAGCCCGATACACCCGGTTCCCACACATTTGCGTCCACGTGGCTTACCCAGTTTTTGCTTTTATGCCGTACCCGGCTGCCATACGAGTACGCATCGTGCCCGCCCAGGGGCTGTACCCATGTCGGCCATTCTTCGCCGGTGCTGGTGTTCCACACGCCAGCCACCCGGTCCATGGCCGAATACGCAACGCTTTCCACCACCAGCGGGGTGCGTACGCCGCACGCCGGGTTGCCGCACATGGCCAGCACCCCGGTTTTGGCGCCCTGCATCTCGTTCTTAAATACGGTATCGCTGCCACAGTGCAAGCAGCGGTTCAGTTGTGCCATCTTTTGCCCTCCATTCTTTGCTTTCGCTGTTACAGCGGCTCAAAATCCGAAAGTCCCAGTTCTATGCGTCCCGCCGCTCCGGCTTCGTATATACGCTTTATGTGCGATACCCTGGCCGCCACGCGCACCCCATAGCGCGCAATGCGCACCGGAAGCCGGTCGCCCAGCGCAAAATCCCGTCCCAATCCCAGCAAATCCCCGCTCAGGGTACAGCGCAAATCAAAGCAGCTTTTCACAGCGGCCAGCTTTTCCAGCCCACGCGCGTGCAGCAGTGCCCGATATTCCGCTGGTGTATAAGTCACGGTTTGGTAGGTATAGGTGGGAATCCCATTAGCGTCGCTGCCGCTTTGCACCGCCTTTTGGGCGGTTGGGCGTATATCCTTCGCGTCCACATGCAGTTCTCTGCGCCTCTCGCCACCCAGCGTGCTGGTTTCCACCACCAGCACGCTGGCGGGCGGGCCGTCGCCGCCGGTCACCACAGCCACATTTTTTTGTCCCGCGCTGCCCAGTGTAAGCTCATAGTCCGCAATGCTTTCGCCGTCGTCCGATAAATACCCCACATACCCTTCACTGCCTTGCACGGTGCGGTCCACCCCTTCGTACACCTCAAAGGTTTCCCCGCCGCATCGCGGGTCAAAATTCACCCTAAACCCCAAGCCCCCGGCAGCCGCAAGCGCCTTTTCTGCGGCAAGCAAGCTGCCCCAGGCCGTTTCCGCGCCGCTCACCGCTCCCAATCCCTTCAGCGGCGCGGCAGCCATGTCCAGCCCTCGCAAATTGGCCCTTAGCAGCGCGTACATGCCTGCCTCCGTGTTGCCAGCGGTTGTGCAGCCCATCACCACCCGGTCTTCCAGCAGCCGCGCCGATAACACCGCCCTCGCCACCAGCTGGCGTTTCGCGCCGCCGTCGCTGATGTCCAGCTGGCGTATCACCGCGCAGGTTTGGCCGCGCGGGTCATACACACGGTGTTCCTCCGCCAGCAGGGCGCGGTTGGCTTCGGTGTTTTGCGCCACTATCTTTACCTCGCCCGCGTCCTGGTAATGCTCCAGCCATTGTATGCTGTTCCAGCCCTCCAGCAGCCCCGCCCGCTGCCGCGCCGTGTCGTAAATGTAAAACTCAGACACCCGATATCACCCCCCGCGGGGCGCTCACACCGGCGCTCAGGTTTTCCCTAAAGGCATCCGCGCCCATCCGCAGCAAGTTATCTCCCGGCAGCAGCACCATCGAAAGGTCGCTGTCTACCGTTAAAAACCGAAAGCCATTCTCGGTCTTGCCGGGCGTTTCCAGCCACACGCCTTTCTCGCCGGGCTGTGTGCTTACCCGCACCTGCTGTCCGGCCTGCATCACCATTTGCAGGCGTATTTCGCGCCGCGTGCCCATGTGGTACAGCCAGGGGTTTTCCACGCGCCCCTCGGCGGTAAAAACCATCTGGAAGGGTATCGGTACGTTGCCGTCATTGGGTATGTTGCGAAAATAGTTTTGCGTATATTGCGATATCTTCCAGTTCCCGCCCGTATAAAAAGGGAAGGAGAACAGCGGGTCCAATCCGGCCACCGTCGTTCTGTGGTTCACCTCGCTGCGCCAAAAAGGCCAGCTCGCCCGCAATTGCGCCTGAAACTGCTGCACGCCCTCCCCGGCGCTCACCTCGGGGGTTTTCATGGGTGATACGTCCAGCCAGTAGCTGCCACCTGCGTCTCGCTTGGTCAGCCGGGCGGGCGTCAGCGGGGCCATCACCCGCAGCAGCTGGCGGCGATGCTCCTGCAAGGGTTCAAAAATGCATCCATTCAGCGTCAAGGTGCGCGGGGCGGCGCTCTGGCCGGTCAGCACGGCGCCGTATTGCTCGTCTGTGCGTGTTTCGGTCAAGTCAACCTCCACCGACGACGCCCCCGCAACGTCGCTCAGCCAAAACGCGCTGTCCATCGCAAAGGTTAGGCTGCCAATGCTGTTTTCATACGTAAAAACGGTGCTTTTATCCATCAGCAATCCCTTTCTAGTTCAGCTGCCAGGCGGCGCGCCGCAAAAAATTTTCGGCTTCGCGTGTCATCTCGGCGGGGGATAGCGCCACCCCGCTGTGAATATTCTGCGTTAGGTTGGTCACCTGCGTGGGCGTGGTCGCCGCGCCGCCTTCGCTTATGGCAGTGCCGGGTATGCCGGCCATGCCCGGCAGCTGTAAATTGCCAGCCATCGGCAGGGTGGCCGGCATGCCCTGCGCGGCTTTCTGCACGGCCCAGGCAGCGCCCTGGGCAGCCGCCACCGTTTCCCCAGTGCCGTCGGCAATGCCATCAGCCCAGCCCGTCATAATCATCCGCCCCACCTCGTCGCGAAACAGCTGCGACGGCGAACGAATCCCCAGCCTGTTTTTCGCCGCACCGATGGCGGCGTTCACGCTGCCCAGAATAGCGTTCACCACACCGCTTTGCCCAGCCGATATCCCCCCGGCCAGTCCGCTTGCCAGCATGGCGCCCACCTGCCTAAAAGCCGAAACGCCAACGTCCCTCGAGTGCGCCGCCGCCTGCTCCAAAATCCCCGCAGCCATGCCGGGAAGCCCCGACGCTGTCTGCTCAAACCCGCCGGTAAAGGCGCTCCCGGCAAGCCTTCCCCACTCGCCCTGCCGGTCTACCGGCAGGGCTAAATTGTCCACAATCCCCGCCAGTCGGGCCAAGCCGGCCTCAAACCCAGAGGCGTCCAGTGCGGTGGCAAAGGTCAATGTGCCGTCGTATGCCATAATCTATCCCTCCTCTTTCCGTCCGGCGGCCCACTCGGCTGCTTGCCGGTAGCGGTTCTGCGCGTATTCCAGCAAATCACCGCGCCGGTCGTCCTTTTTCGGCTGTTTTTCCAGCGCAAACAGGCGCTGCCACTTTTGCAATTCGGCACGCCGGGCAGCGGGCAGCCCAGCCGGGTCGGCGGCACGCAGGCGCATCACCCGCCCCATGGCGGTTTCTTTGCCCAGTGCGCGAAACAGCGCGCAAAACGCCCACCAGTGCACGCGCTGCACGGCCAGGTCTATGCCGTAGGCCTGCCAAAACGAGGCATAAATCAGTTCGGCATCCTGCTCAAAGTCAAACAGCGACGGTTCGTCACTTTTTGCAGGCTCTTGCCCGCAGCAAAAAAACCACAGCACTTCGCGCAAGGCGTCCTCGGCGCACAAACCGTCCGGCAGGCGTCCATACAGCAGCCCTGCCGCCATCACGGTTTTTTCCGCTTCACTCAGCGTGTCATCCGCCGCCAGTACCGGCAGGCGCAGCATGTTGCCAAACGCGGTCAAAATGGGGTTTCCCAGCCGGTCGCGGTTCGGTAAGCCGTCTGGCCACAAAATGCTCACAGCCCGTTGCCCTCCGGCAGGTATTTTTGCACACGCGCGGTAAATTCCAGGTTCTCCGCTTCCACATACCTCTCCAGCGCCTCATAGCTGTTCATGGCATCGTCAAAGCCGGATATCTCTCCCCCAAACACGGCGTTGGCCGTTCCGTCACCAAACAGGTTGTCAAACAAGTCGCACACCGCCAGCACGCATTCCGCCAGCACGCTGGCTTTCTCCGCCTCGCTTTCGCCGGGGTTCGCACACAGGTGCGCGTAGCGCTGTCCCAAATAAGCCCGTGTTTCGCCAAGGCGCGCCAGGCCTTGCAGTTCGCCGTCAATAAAGTCCAGCCGGGCACCTTTATGCTCAAATGCCATCTTGTGCCATGTCCGCCGTCCAGGCAAAGTATTCGGGGGTTTCCACGCTGCTCAGCGTGGCGCTAAACGCCGCGTTCTCCCCGGCATCGCCCTCCAAATCATTCTCCACCGCCACGCTCACCACACCCGCTTCGCCCTCGCCGGTTAAAATGTTAAAATAGGCGTACGGCCGTATCACGGCTTGCCCCGTTCCAAACTTCATGCCGTGTGCCAGCAGCGCGTCCTGAAACGCGTCGCCGTTGTAGCGGTCGCCACTCAGGCTAAAAGTCCGGGTCGTGCCGGTTTTGGTAGATACCATCCCCGCGCGCAGATAATGGCTGTCCTGGGTTTTGGCTTTCAGGCTGCCGCTCTGGGCGGTAATGCCCTTCTGGGCCACAATATAGTCGCCCGCTGTGTCTGCCTGCCCAAAGCCCACGGCCAGCACCATGTCATCGGCGGTCGAAAACCCCACAAATTCGCGGTTGGGTTCTTTGCCCCGCATCAGCTCAGCTACGGTCATTCTAGCGTCCTCCTTTTTGATAATACGTTAATCTCAGTTGAATCTGATACCGTGCGGTATCGCCGTCGCTGGAAAACAAGTACCCGGCGGTCAAGGCCTCCAGTTTGCGGGCCTCCTGTCCATCGGCCATTTGGGGCAGGTTGTGCAGTCGGTTTTGCGCCTCCACCCAGTCGGCCAGCTCTTCAAAAAAGCCGCTCTTGCTCAGGTTGTTCCGCGCGTCCGCCCCGTAGGCCTGTCTGCTGGCCAGCACAAAGGTTTTCACGCGCAGGCTGCCGCCGTCCACATAGGTTTTCACCACCGGGTTTTCCGGCCCTTCGTCGTCAATAGCAAATTCACAGGTTTGCGCCGCCAGGCAGTTAAAGCTCAGCCGCTGTCCGCTTATCAGCGGGCAGGCCTTAAAGTACGCCCAAACACTCTCCGCCAGCCCCATCACTTCACCCCCATGTCATGCGCCAGTTGCTGCAGCAGCGCACCGGCCTTGTCGGCTTTCATGCGCGCAAACCACTGTGGCCCGCGCAAAGGCCCGCTTGGGCGTCCCACGCTGCCGTTCCGATAATACACGCGCCGAGCGTAATGCGCCCCCACATGTATCTCACCCTTTTCGGCGTCGCATCGCACACTATCTATCAGTGCGCCGGTCACCTTCGGCATGTACGGCAGGCAAGCCGCCGCCGCGGCTGCACATAGCCCCGCCCCAAGCTGCCGCATATGCTCATACCGTCCGCTTAGCTGCCGTGCATCCAAAGTCATCTGCGCTTGTCTGTTTTTCCTCTGCTTGGGCATCACCAGCCCTCCACGGCCAAGTGGCCCGCCAGCTTTCCCCGGTTGTCGCGCCAGCCGGTCACCGTGCATCGCTCGTAGCTGCCGGCAAAATCCTCTGGGCTTTGCCCTGCCTGGGGGGCATCGGCCAGCACACCGCGCAGCAGCACATCGCCCGCCCGCAGGGTATATTGCGTTTCGGGGTCGTTCCAATCCTGGGCCGCCACATATTCCTTGCCGCATCGCGCGTCTTCGGCAATGCACACCCGCACCTGGCTTTTTGCGGCCACGCCGCGCTCCTGTGCCGCGCCCGACACCACCGTCTGCCAGCTCGCGCCCCGCAGCACCGCGCAGTGATACACGTCCGCGCTCACGCCGGGGTCATACCGGCGGTTCAGCACCGTCACCCATTCGTTCAGCCCGGTCATCGCTCCGCGCCTCCGTACATCAAATTCTCAGGATGGCACAGATACTTGCGGCATATCCGGTCTGTAGCACCGGCAACGGTTTCCAAATTGTCCACTTTCAGGCGGCTGCCATATTCTATGGTATATCCGTCATTGCGCACGCTCCGCACGCCGCCCGGCACTTGCGCGTAGGCATGCAGCACGTCGGCCAGCTCGCACTCACAGGCTTGCAGCGCCTCGCCCATCGTACCCGCGGCGTTTCCCGCACGGCCAAAGGTTTTGCGGTCTATCTCCGCTTTTGCCATCCGGGCGTATTTTTCATACACCGGCTCGTCCAGTTCACCCCGGTACGCGCCGCTATAGGCCTCAAAGCTGCTGTATGTTCCGCTCATGTCCGCCTCCCTCTGGCAAATACTCGTTTCGCGCCGTCTCCTCGCTCACGCCAAAATACCAGCTCAGCAGCTTTTCGGCCCGCAGCAGCCCCGCGTCCGCCAGCGCCTTGCGCCGTGCAAACTCCACGGCGGTATCCTCAAACACCGCGTCCCCAAACCGCACCCAGGGCGCAAGTTTCTCCTTGCCCCCCGCGGGCCCCAGCCTGTATAGCCGCGCGTATGCCGCGTAGATATCCACCAGATCGCACAATCCCTGCCGCATGCCCTGTTCTTGTATCGCCCGTATCATGTTAAAGGTCGTGCGGTCCTCGGCCAGCACCTGGGTCGCGGTTTTGGCATCCCCGCCCCGCACATCAAAGCTAAACGTCCCCACCGAAAATCCACACTGGCTTTCCAGCAGCCGCAATTGCACGTTCAGCGCGCGCTGGTAGGCTTCAATGCGCATTTCGGGCGTGTAGTCGTCGTACAGTTTCTGCGCGCCCGCACCCATGTCCAGCACAATGTATTGCTCGGCTGCAAAATCCGCGTCGCCATGGCCGCCGTGCGGCTTCACGGCGGTCACGTCCACAATCTGCCGCCGCTTGCCGCTCTGCACCTCCCACAAAAAGGCGGTATAAATGCGATCCAGCTCCCGCAGCGTGTCCATGGCCGGCGCATACAAGGCCTGTGGCAGGGGGCTGTCCGGGTCGGCCAGGTTGGCAAAGGGCATGCGCAGGCAGGCAAACAATGGGTGCTTCACATTTCCAAACATCAGCTCCGGCGCAAGGTGGCGCCACCGCGCCGCTGTTTCCAGCGGGGCGCTTGCGCCAATCCCGGCGCTGTTCAGCCAAAACGCCCGGTTCTCCACCAGCACGCCTTCCGGCAATAGGCTGTGGCGTTCCAGGCGCACTAGCCTGCGCCCGCCTTCCTGCGCGTAATCCGGGAAAACCGCGTCCACGCACCTCCCGCCGGCATACCGCAGCGGGATAAACCTGTCCGCCGCCACGCAGGTGCATAAAATGCGTCCATCCTCCATATAGGGCTTCAGCACACTCTGCCCGCCGGCCGCGGCCAATTGTACCGCGCGGTGGATATCCCCCAGCGGCCCGTCCCGCACCTCCCGTTCAACCCAGGCCGCCAACGCTCCTTCGCCCGCGCCCACCTCCAGCTCACTTACGGCCAGCGTCGCCGCCTGGCTCGTCAGCACGGCAGCAAACCGGGTATCCGCGCGCTTTCTCTCCTCCGGGGTCGTTTGTCCGTAAAAGGTGTCCAGCCAGGCGGCAATGGCTTCTTGCATAAGGGGGCTTATCAGCCCCGCGCTTTTCCACCCGTTCGCGGCGTCCTGCCTCCACGCCGCCACGGGGTGCGCGGTTTTCTCCCGCTGCCTTTCCGCCCCCCGTCTGCCGCGCCGCAGCGTTTCCAAAAGCCTATCCCACATCCGCTTTCCTCCCGTCATTTATTGCGCCCCGCGCCATATAGCCTCTGATATACCGCTCAAACGCATATTCAAAAGCATCCAGCGTATCAATATCGCTGCTTCCGTCGTCCAGCCGCGCGTCCTTAAACTGCTTGTGGTCATACACCGCTCCGCACAGCGCGCTTACAAGGCTCGCGCAGTCCGCCGTGTAAAAAAACCTTCCCTGGGCGCTCAACGCGCACAATGCCCGCACCCGGTCCATCACCGGCAGTTTGCGGCTGCCGCGCACCGGCGTCGCAAGGCGCGCCGCCAATCCGTTAATCAGCGTCTGTTCGGCATTGTCGGCATACACCAGCGTCACCGGCCCATACCGCCCCTCCACGCGCACCAAAAACCGCTCCAGCAGCCGGCACATCTCCTCCGGCCCCACCTTTGCCGCCTCGTGCCGTTCGCTGGCCAGCGCGGTCAATGCACTGCAATCATCGCACAGCCCGGCTGCCACAAACGCAAACGCGCTCTTGCTGCCGCCAAAATCCACCCCCACCTGGATAAAATCATACACCGGCGCCGCCGTCAAAAAGCGCGCGGGGTCAGCCGCAAAATCCAGGTATATAGCCCCCTCTGCCCGTGTCCACAGTCCTTCTATCATCCGGTCGTAAAACACGCCTGTGTGTTCTTTCTTCACCTGCCGCCGATAAGCCTCTCCCAGGCTGGGGTTGTCGTCCATCGTAAAGCGCACATCCCACAAATCCAGTTCGTTTGCGCGGTCTAAAAAGCCGGTCTTCAAAAAGTGCGTGGGGGCGTCCGGGTTGGTCGTTCCCAAAAAGCATGCCCCCGGCGTGCGCAGTCCGCCCATGCAGCGCATCAAAAAAGCCTCGTTCCATAGCGTCAATTCATCGCCATACACAAACCACAGGGTGTTGCCGCGTATTTTCCCCTCCGCGTCCGCGTCGCTGCACCCTTCCAGTTCTATGCGTCTTCCGCACAAATGCGCCGTTTTTTGGGTCAGGCTGTATTCAAACATCCCGCCGTAGCTTTCTCCAAGCGGCATCAGCACATTGCGCTCCAGGCTTTTCAGGGTGCGTCCCGCAAACAAAATCAAACCTTGCCCCGGCCCGTTATCCAAAATATGCCGCACGGCTTTGTGGTTGCCTATAAACGTTTTCCCACTCGATATCGCCCCCTGCAATATCGTCATGCGGGGCAGGGCAGTGCCCAGCAGCATCTGTTGTTTTTCGCTCAGCGGCATAAGCCCCTCCCCAAAAATCGTTTGCATCGGGCACACATCAGTTCGCTGCCCGCGTTTTTTTGCTCGCCGTATCCGCCGCTTCACCAAACATTTGCCGCAAGGCCAATATCTGCTCTTGCCATGCGCCGGCACGCGCGCCGCCTTCACCCATCAAATCCCGCACTTCTCTAAAGGCGCTCACATCGCCGCCGCATGCCTTGTCCAGCAGCGCCAGCACAAGGCGCAGGCGCATGTCCTGCTCTCCCTCGGGCACGCCCAGGGCCGCCAGCCGTTCACGGGTCATTTCATCCGGCGGTAATGCCAGCGCACGCTCCATATACACCCGCAAGGTTTTCCGGTGTATGGCCATCAGTTCCGGCGTGGGGCGCTGCGCGCGCGTTTTATTTGCTGCCGCGCCCTTGGCAGGGCGCTTGGGCGTGCTGTTTGCCTTGTTTCCCTGCTGCTTCACGGTGGGCAAGGGCTCACCTCCTTCTCTGCCCGCATTCTTCTGCAGCCGCGCTGTTAATACGTCCTCATCCAACGCGCGCCCCCTTTCTACAGTTCCCTTTCCGCCATCGCCAGGCGGTATTCCAGCCAGGCAACCCGCCGCTTCGCTTCGCACAAAAGGTTCAAAAGCTTCTCCGCCAATGCTTCGCGCCCCGCTTGCGCCGTGCGCCGCCACGCGTCCTTCGCCGCCCGGCCCGCCAGCCGCGTATACACATCGTCACGTTCCGCGGCATCCATGCCCAGCGCTTCGGCCACGGTCAAAAACACTTCCAGGCCGTCCTCCACCTGCAGCGCCAGCACCTCGCCGCCCGCCATCGGCCATTGGCAGCGCCCGTCCAGCCCATAATGCCCCGCGCCCACTATGCGCCGCGCGTTTTCTTGCATTTATCCCCCCGGCTGTCCCAAATATTACACAATGCCTCTGCTAATATATTGGCAGGTCAGTAATACTCAAATTGCGGATACGCAACTTACGTGCCAACATGCACCCACAAAAGCTTCCAAAGCATCTCCAATGCACCCTATGCACACTCAACATGCCCAACAGCTTCACCAGTCATTGCGTATCCGCAAGACGATAATATCACTTACGGATATGCAAGTCAATACACAAATGCAAATTTCTTGCAATAATCTCAAAATTCATTGCACAAACGCAAATAAAATGTTATACTACAAAAAACACAATGCCAGTCAGCGGTCGGCTATTTGCTTTGGCGCAATGGGGTGCAAATCATGGATACAAAAAGCTTTATCAAGCAAAGAAGGCTGCAGCTGGGCCTGTCCCAGCAAGAGGTCGCGCGCGGCGTCGGCGTCAGCGAGGCCACGGTTTCCCGATGGGAAAGCGGCGACATCGCAAATATGGGCGCAGGCCGCGTCGGGCTCTTGGCGCAGGTGCTGGGGGTCACCCCGGCGGATATCCTCGGCGGCGCTTTCTCACAAGACGCTCCGCAAGACCCCGAGCTGGAAAGCTACCTCGAGCAGTTGCGCGCCCGTCCCGAAATGCGCATGCTGTTCTCCACCACCAAAAACGCCACCCGCGCGGAGATAGAGCGCGCGGTCAAAATCATCCGTGCGCTGCGCGAGGGCGGCGCGGAAGAGGAGCAGTCGTGAACGAAGTGAATGTGGTGCTGGTCGATTTGCCCATCGGCGCGCGTGGCTGTGTCATGCCGGAGGCGGACGGCAGTTTTACGGTGTACATCAACGCCGCTTATAATCACGAGCAGCGCCGCGCCATCTTCGAGCACGAAATGCGCCACCTGCTGCTCAACCACCACTACAGCAGCCGCAGTATTTCACAGGCCGAAAACGAGGCCAGCCAGCCCCAGGCCCTGCTCAATCAAATCGAGTACGCGGCCCGCTACGGCTTGCCGGCAGCGCCGCTCTTGCCCGCGCTGCCGCTCCCCAAAAGCCAGGCACCTGTTCGTCCGGCCGCCTGGCTTGCGGGCGCCGCCGCGGCCCTGCGCGACATCCGCACCCACTTGGGCGCCCTTAACGCGAGGGGATAGGTATCACAAAATCAACCCCGCGCACAGGGTTCGATTCCAAGATACCTTGGAGGTTGAAAGATGCCATTACTCAAGGGGCTCGGCGGCGGAGAGGGGTTTGCCGTTGGCAGAGTATATTTATTAAAGTCGGCTTCGGCACTGCCAAACGTCACCGCCCTTGCGCAAGCCCCCGCCGCAGAGCTGGCCCGCCTTGAGCAGGCGGTTCAAACAGCGGGGGAGCGCTTGCAGGCTCAATGCACCCGCGCTTTGCGCACCATCGGCCAAAGCGCCGCCGATATCTTCCAAATCCACCAGCTCATGCTGGCCGACAACGACTTCCTCACCTACATCAAAAGCCAAATCACCGCGCAGCGCCTGTCCGCCGAGGCAGCCGTCGCCCAGGCCGGCGCATACTTCGTCGGCCTGTTCGCGGCCCTCGAGGATGGCGTTATGCGCCAGCGCGCGGCCGATGTTCAAGATGTGGTGCAGCACCTGCTGTCCGCGCTGGCCGCCCGCCTCGATACCCCGCCCGACACCGGTGGCGAAGGGGTGATTGTGGCCGCCGAAGAGCTTTTGCCCAGCCATACCATGCTGTTTGATAAAGACCGCGCGCTGGCCTTCATCAGCCATCGGGGCGGCCCGGGCAGCCACGCGTTTATCCTGGCGCACAGCCTGGGTATTCCGGCGGTGGTGCTGCCGCACGGTTTCCAGCAGCTGCAAAGCGGCGATACAGTCATCGTCGACGGCAAGGCCGGCGAGGTTGTCCTTACCCCAAGCGCCGCCGAGATAAGCGCGTACGAAGCCAAGCGCACGGCATGGCTGGCCGGGCGCGCCCAGTACAGCCGCAGTGCCCGTCTGCCGGCCTTCACCGCCGATGGTACGCGCGTTCAAGTCACCGCCAACCTCAACACGCCCGAAGAGGCCGCCGATGCGCTGAAAAAAGGTGCCGAGGGCGTTGGCCTTTTCCGCAGCGAGTATCTGTTCATGTCGGGCAGCGCCTTGGGTGAAGACCTGCAATACGAGGCGTATGCGCGCCTTCTTTCCAGTATGGCGCCGCGCCGGGTGGTGGTGCGCACCCTGGATGCTGGAAGCGATAAGCCCCTGCCCGGTTTTCCCGCCGGGGCCGAGGCAAACCCCTCCCTGGGGCTGCGCGGCATTCGTCTGTGTCTGGCGCACCCAAACATTTTTTGCGCGCAATTGCGTGCGTTGCTGCGCGCCGGTGTACACGGCAATTTGGCCATTCTTTTCCCCATGGTCACCTGTGCCGAAGAACTTACCGCCGCCCTGTCGCTCCTCAAAGAGCAGCATCAGGCCCTCACCACGGCGGGCGTTCCCTGTGCGTCCGGCTATCAGGTGGGCGTCATGATAGAAACCCCGGCCGCCGCTATTATTGCCGACAAACTCGCCCCTCTGGTGCAGTTTTTCAGCATCGGCACCAACGACCTCACCCAGTACGCCTTCGCGGCCGACCGCACCAACGCCGCCGTGGCTCACCTGTACCAGCCCGGCTCGGTGGCGGTGCTGCGCCTGGTGCGGCAGGTGGTGCGCACCGCCCAACAATACGGCTTGCAGGTGTCTGTTTGCGGCGAAAGCGCCGCCAACACCGCGCTCTTGCCCCATTATCTGGCCGCCGGCATCAACGAGCTCTCCATGGCGGCCGATGCCATTGGCTCGGCCAAAGCCATGGTTCGCGCCCTCTCGCTGCCGGCGTGCCGCGCCCAAAGCGCCGCCCTTTTAGGCGAATAAGCAGCACAATAAGCCATACTAACAACAGCAGCGGCCGGAATCACTCCGGCCGCTGTTAATATTGCACCAATTCTATTGTCTAAAACGCCCATTCTCCGTCCACAAAAATATCCGCCACGCCGCCGTTCGCCAGCAGGCCGGTCACTTGCATGTCCGGCGTGCCCACCATCACGTCTTCGTGTATCAGGCTGTCGTTCAGCCCCTTTGCCAGCAGTTCGTCCTGGCTCAGTGCGTCGCCGCCCCTTATGCTGCCGGGGAAGGCCTTGCCAAAGGCAATGTGGCAAGCCGCGTTCTCGTCAAACAGCGTGTTGTAAAACAGCACTCCCGTCTGGCGGATAGGGCTGCTCGCGGGCACCAGGGCAATTTCGCCCAGCCGCCGCGCGCCCTCGTCCGCGCTCAAAAGCTGGTTCAGCAGTTCTTCGCCCTTGCTGGCCGTGGCCTTCACCACCAATCCTTGCTCAAAGGTTGCCGTAATGCCCTCAATCAGGTTGCCGTTGTACACATACGGCAGGCTGCTTTTCAAAACGCCCTCCACTCGCAGGCGGTGCGGCGCGGCAAACACCTCTTCGCTGGGGATATTCGCCAAAAAAGGCACGCCGCCCTGTGTCAGCTCCACGCCTCCCGCAAAGGCATAGCCTTGCGGCAAGCCAAGGGTTAGGTCTGTGCCGTTTTGGCTTCGCAGGCGCAGCGCGTCCAGTCTCATGCCGTTCAGCTTCTCCACCCGTTCGCGTGTTTGTTTTCCAAAGGCTTCCCACTCAGCCACTGGGTCGCCGCCGCCAATGCGCGTCACCTTAAAAATCGCCTGCCACAGCTTCTCCATCGCCTCGGCCGGCGGCACGTCGGCAAACACCTTGGCCGCCCACGCCGGGGTGGGGATGCTCAAAATACACCACTGCATCTTGTTGGCCATCATCAGGTTCATGTAATCCTGCATGGCGCGGCTGTAGGCCTGGTTTGCCTTCTCAATCTTGGCGGTATCCAGCCCCATGTAAATTTCTGGGTCTTCGGCCGCAATGGTCAATACGCAAGCGCCGCCCTCGCTCTCAAGGTAATCCATATAGCTTCGCAGCCGCCAGGGCTTCACCTCCTCCAGGGCATCCAGCCCGGCCTTGTCCATGCGCAGGCGGTTCAGCTGCTCGTCGCGGTAATTCACCACCACATCGCGCGCCCCCGCTTTGTATGCTTCCCCGGCGCACAGGCGGCCAAAATAGGCGGCATCCAAGGGGCAGTTAATAATCAGCGTCTGGTTTTTTTGCACATTCACACCGGTTCTAATCGCAAATGCGGCATACAATTCCAGCAATTTCTGGTCCATGGCAAGGTTTCTCCTTTACAGATTGCTATCTCGTCAGGGTCTGATGATACACTTCGTCAAAACGACGAATCATACGGAAGGACGCGCATATTCAAGATGGATAAGCGGACATATGGCCACGGTGTGCGGGCATTGTCCATGGGTAGACATGCAAATTATGGATATATGACAAGACATGTGTCCATACAATCTGCGCAGATAAACGCCGCGCCCTCCGTGTTTCAGTATAACAGTTGCCACCCCGTACGCCAAGAGCTATTCTTTCACGCCCCGCTTCTTGCAACCCGATGCCCCTTTTGCTATACTACACTACAATACACTAAGAGGAGCACCCCATGGATGACAGGGCTCTTGCCGATTTTCTTTTCCCCGACATAACCGATACTCCCGCTCACCTCGAAACCCGTTACCCGCCCCGCGCCCTGCCCGAGGGCGCCCGCGTGTGCCGCATGGCCCCCAGCCCCACCGGCTTTATGCACTTGGGCAATTTGTTTGGGGCTATCACCGATGAACGCCTGGCCCATCAAAGCGGCGGCGTCTTTTATTTGCGCATTGAAGATACCGACCAAAAACGCGAAGTCCCCGGTGGTGTCGATACCATCCTGGATGTTTTTACGCGATACGGCCTGCCTTTTGACGAAGGCGTCACCCGCGAGGGCGATAGGGGAGCGTACGGCCCTTACCGTCAGCGCCGCCGCGCCGAGATATACCATATATGCGCCAAGCACCTGGTGGCAAATGGCCAGGCCTACCCCTGCTTTCTCACCGAGGAAGAGCTGGCCGCCCTGCGCGAGGCACAGGCTGCCGAAAAGCTGAACTTTGGCTGCTACGGCCGCTTTGCCCGCTACCGCGACGCCGCCATGGATGAAATCAAGCGCCGGGTACGCGAGGGCCAAAGCTATGTGGTGCGCTACCGCAGCCCGGGCAATCCCGCCAACCGCGAGCGGGTTACAGACCTTATCCGCGGCGCGCTGGATTTCCCCGAGAACGACCAGGACGTGGTTCTCCTCAAGGCCGACGGCATCCCCACCTACCATTTCGCCCATGTGGTAGACGACCATTTTATGCGCACCACCCTGGTTGTGCGCGGCGAAGAGTGGCTGGCCACCCTGCCCATCCACCTGCAATTGTTCAAGGCGCTGGGCTTTAAGCCCCCTCAATATTTGCACACGGCCCACCTCATGAAGCAAGACGGCGAGGGCCGCCGCAAGCTCAGCAAGCGCAAAGACCCCGAGCTGGCCCTGTCCTGGTACGATGAGCAGGGCTACCCCGTGGCCGCCGTCAGGGAATACCTGCTCAGCCTGCTCAACTCCAATTTCGAGGATTGGCGTGCCGCCAACCCCGCCGCGCCGCTGGAAAACTTCCCCTTCAGCGCGGGCAAGATGAGTGTATCCGGCGCGCTGTTTGGCATGGATAAACTCAATGATGTATCAAAAGGCGTGCTCGCGCGCCTGGATGCCCCGGCGCTCTATGCCGAATTAAGCGCTTGGGCGCGGCGCCACAGCCCCGCCTTTGCCGCCCTGCTGGAACAGGACTCCGCCTACGCGCAGCGCTTTATAGCCATTGGGCGCGGCGGCAAAAACCCCCGCAAAGATTTTGCCACATTCGCCGAGGCCCAGGTGTATTATGGCTTTTACTACGACGAAACCTTTACGCCCGGTTATACCCTGCCGCCCGCCGTGCCCCCCCAAGCGGCCCTTGGCATGCTGCAAGGCTTTGCCGATACCTACAGCCCAGACGATGACAGCGCTGCCTGGTTTGATAAGGTAAAGGCGGTGGCGCGCGGCTCCGGCTACGCCGACGACATGAAGGCATACAAGCAAAACCCGCAAAACTGGCCCGGCAGCGTGGCCGACGTCAGCATGGTGCTGCGGCTGGCCATTGCGGGCCGCCCCCAAAGCCCGGATTTGTGTGAAGTGATGCGGGTGATGGGTTCGGCACGGGCGCACCGGCGTTTGCAAAGGATGATGGATGCCCTGCAAGCGCAGTAGTGGTGTGGTGCGCCGAATAACTACCCCGTCACGCCACGCGTGCCACCCCTTCAAAGAAGGGGAATAGCACCTTGCCGCCATTAATTCCCCTCCGGTGGAGGGGTGCCCGAAGGGCGGGGTGGTTGCGCTGCGCCCTGCCGATGATTCAAATCCGACATCCCCCAATAATATCGCCTCAGGAGGCTACCCATGCCAGAGCAAACATTGGAAGAACGTCTGAACAGCCGCCCGGCCGTGCCAAAGCGGGCCGTTGTCACCGGCGGCATGCCTTACGGCAACAAAAACCTGCATTTTGGGCACATCGGCGGCGTTTTTGTGCAGGCAGACGCCCTTGCCCGCTTTTTGCGCGACCGCATTGGCGCAGATAACGTGTTGTTTGTGTCGGGTACCGATTGCTATGGCTCGCCCGCGGCGGAAGACTACCGCCGTCAGGTGGAAACCGGCGCTTTCAGCGGCACGCTGGAAGATTTTGTGCGCAATAACCACCAGGCGCAAAAAGCGGTTTTAGAGCAATACCAGGTCAGCCTCAATTTGTTCGCCGCCTCGGCGCTGGGCCGCCCGGCAGAAATCCATCGCGGAATGTCCGATTATTTCCTGCGCACGCTGCACCAAAACGGCCACCTCATCGCCCTCACCAATCCCCAGTTTTTCGACCCCGAAAGGCAGGTTTTCCTCAATGGCCGCCAGGTGGTGGGCCGCTGCCCCATCCAGGGCTGCAAAAGCGACAAAGCCTATGCCGATGAATGCGCCCTGGGGCATCAATACCTGCCCACAGAGCTCATCAGCCCCAAAAGTACGCTCACGGGCGCTGCGCCCGAAATGCGCGATGTCACCAATTGGTATCTCGACATGGACGCTTTCCGTCCTTTAATGGACGGCTGGCTGAAGGATATTGCCGAAAGGCCCAGCATGCGCGCCTTTGCCGTCTCCTCCATCGCGGAGTTTTTAGCCCCGCCCGTTATCTATCTCAAGCGCGAGTATTTAGAGCAAGTGCAGGCCCTGGGCCTGCCGCCCTTCACTCTTACCGACGATGGCAAGCCCAGCGTAAAGCTGGCGTACACCGCGCTTAAAACCCGCGACGAAGCCTGCGAAATATTAAGCAATAACGGCATATTTTACCGCACAGGCAAAACCCTTGTGCCCTTCCGCCTCACCGGCAACATTGCGTGGGGTGTGCCCGCGCCGTCGCTGGCGGGGGAAGAGCCCCATACCATCTGGGTCTGGCCCGAGTCTTTGTGGGCACCGCTCTCGTTCACCAAAGCGGCGCTGGAGCAGCAGGGCAGCAGCGACGATTGGTCAACCTGGTGGTGCGGCCCGGATGCCCAGGTGTATCAGTTTATCGGGCAAGACAACGTGTATTTTTACGGCCCGGCTCAAACGGCCCTCTTCATGGGTATGCAGGGCCAAACGCCCCGCTACCCGCCGCAATCGCAAGACCTTTGCTTCACTAGCCTGGTGGTGGCCAACCACCTGCTGTTCCTCAATAAAAAGGCCAGTTCCTCCGGCGAGGTCAAGCCGCCCATGGCGGACGAGCTATTGAGGCATTACACCGCCGAGCAGCTGCGGGCGCACTTTCTGGGCCTTGGGCTTGGGCTGCGCTCGGCCTCGTTCCAGCCCAAGCCGTTTAACCCAGACGCGGGCGAAAAAGACCCCGACCCCGTGCTCAAAGAGGGCAACCTGCTTACCAACGTGGCCAACCGCGTGGCCCGCTCCTGCTTTTACACCGCGCAAAAGTACACCGATTCCCGCGTGCCGGCGCTGCCCCCTTCGCCCGAGGCCCTCAGCATGGCGGCCGAGGCTATACTGGATTACGAAGAAACCATGCTGCGCTGCGAGTTTCACGCCGTGATGCATCAGATGGACAATTTCATACGCGCAATCAACAAAAACTGGGTTTCCGGCATGAAAGAAGCCGATGCCGCCGACGATAACGGCAAGCGCATGGCCGTTTTGGCCGACAGCCTGCACCTGGTGCGTGTGATGGCGGTGCTGCTGCACCCCATTGCCCCCGGCGGCGCCGAGATGCTGATGCGCTACCTAAACCTGCGCGAGGACGCGTTCAGTTGGGCGCATATTTTCAGCCCCATCAGGGAATTAATGGAAGACCCCGCCGCGCACACACTGCAAGTGCTGCCGCCCCGTGTCGATTTCTTTCAGCGCCACGAAAGCCAGTGGGAAGCATAAGTTATAAAAAGAGCACACTCCCACACAGGAGTGTGCTCTTTTTATAACGTTTCCTACTTCAGCTCTATCTTTGCGCCCTGTTCTTCCAGCTTCTTCTGGATGTCCTCGGCATCGGCCTTAGAGATGCCTTCCTTCACGGGCTTCGGGGCGGTGTCAACCAATTCCTTGGCTTCTTTCAGCCCAAGGCCGGTAATTTCTTTCACGGCTTTAATCACGGCCATCTTGTTGGGGCCAATTTCAGCCAGGATTACATCAAACTCGCTCTTCTCTTCCTCGGCGGCCGCCGCAGGGGCAGCACCGGCCATCATCACCGGGGCGGCGGCGCTTACGCCAAATTTCTCTTCGATGGCTTTCACCAGCTCGTTCAGTTCCAGCACGGTCAATTCTTCAACTGCCGCAACAATTTTATCAATTTTATCAGCCATTGTTCTTCTCCTCTTGTTATTTCTGTTGGGTTACATCAAATAAATGCAGGGGTGTTACGCCGCGCCTTCCTCACTGCGCTTTTCAGCCAACGCGTTCAAGCCAACGGCCAGGCCGCGCAGGTTTCCGGTCAGGGCGCTCAGCAGCATGCTCAGCAGGCCCTCGCGTCCGGGCAGCTTCGATAGCTCGGTCACCTCATCGGCGCTCATCACCTTGCCGTCCAGGTAACCCAGCTTTACGCTAAACTTACCTTTCGATTTTTCGGCGTACTTGCAAAGGATACGGGCCGGGGCCAGGGCGTCTTCGCCGTCGGCAAAGGCAATGGCGGTACTGCCCTTCAGGGCGTCGTTCAAGCCGGCATAGGGGGTGTCCTTCACCGCCAGCTCCAGCATGGTGTTCTTCACCACACGGTATTCCACGCCCGCCGTGCGCAGTTCCTTGCGCAAAGCGGTGTCCTGGTCTACGGTAATCCCCACATAGTCCACCAGCACGCCCGCTTGTGCGGCCATCATCTTGTCCTTCAGTTCGGCCACAAAAGCTTGCTTCTGGTTCAATATTTGTTCACTAGGCATTCTTTTTCACCTCACTTTTGCCTACAAATGGCCCAGCTTAAAAAACTGCGCCTTTCCCAAAAACCGGGAAAGGCGCAACGATAACACAAACATCGTCAGCCTGTTTCTCGGTAGGGGCGTTCACGCTTCCCGCGCTCGTTCGGCGGGCGGGGCGCTGTACGCATTAAACAATTACATGTTCCTACTGTCTTAAAAACAGTGTGTTCATTATACCACAAGGCAGCGCTAAGTCAATAGCTAGTCGGCCGCTCCCTGCGCGGCTTGGGCGGTGTATTTGGTGCTACTCATGCGCACGCCGGGGCCCATGGTGCTGGCCACGGTGGCACTGCGGATGTACTGCCCCTTGGCGGCGGCGGGCTTTGCCTTCACAATGGCATCCATCACGGTGTTTAGGTTATCGCTTAGCTTTTCCACACCAAAGCTGGCTTTGCCAATGGGCACGTGCACAATGTTCGATTTATCGATACGGTACTCAATTTTACCGGCCTTGGCCTCGGTAACGGCGCGGCCCACATCGGGGGTCACCGTGCCGGCCTTTGGGTTGGGCATCAGGCCGCGCGGGCCCAGTATTTTACCCAAGCGGCCCACCAGGCCCATCATGTCCGGGGTGGTCACCAGCACGTCAAAATCCACAAAACCCTCGTTCTGTATCTTGGCCACCAAATCGGCTTCGCCCACCATCATCGCGCCCGCGTCTTCGGCGGCCTTGGCGGCATCGCCCTTGGCAATGGCAATCACACGCACATTTTTGCCCGTCCCGTGGGGCAGCACCACCGCGCCGCGCACCTGCTGGTCGGCGTGGCGGCTGTCCACACCCAGGCGCACGTGCAATTCCACGGTTTCGTCAAACTTGGCTTTGGCGGTCTGGCACACCAGCGCCAAGGCATCATTGCTGTCATACAGCTTGCTGCGGTCAATCGCTTTTATAGAATCAGCGTATTTTTTTCCAAATTTCATCAGTATATCCCCCTTAATCCTCTACCACAACGCCCATGCTGCGGCAAGTGCCCGCCATCATCGAAACCGCGGTTTCCAGGCTGCCCGCGTTCAAATCGGCCATCTTGGTGCTGGCAATTTCTTCCAGCTGGGCGCGTTTAATTGTGGCCACCTTTTCTTTGTTGGGCACACCGCTGGCTTTTTCAAGCCCGGCGGCTTTCTTAATCAAGGTGGCGGCGGGGGGGGTCTTGGTTACAAAAGAGAAACTGCGATCGGCGTACACGGTGATAACCACCGGTATCAAGTAGCCGATGTCTTTCTGGGTGCGCTCGTTAAACTCTTTGGTAAACGCCATAATGTTTACGCTGTGCTGGCCCAGCGCTGGGCCAACGGGCGGGGCCGGCGTAGCCTTGCCGGCGGGTATTTGCAGCTTGATGTACCCAATTACTTTTTGTGCCATTCTTTTTCTAACCTCCATACGTGGTAATTGGCGGACGAAATGCTATTTTTCGTCCTCCCACTGATTAAAGCCATAAGGTAAATTTCTTTGCCCTAAAATGCCCCTAAATAGGCTTCACCTGCGGCAAATCCAGTTCGGCCGGGGTTTCGCGCCCAAACATAGACACCTTCACATTCACCTTGCCCGCGTCGCGGTCAATGCTCTCCACCAAGCCAATAAAGCCTTCAAGCGGGCCGCTCAGCACTTCCACACTGTCGCCTACGTCATAGTCTACCGTGGTTTTGGCTTCATCCACACCCAGGGCATCCACTTCGGCTTCCGTAAGCGGTATCGGTTTCGAGGTTGTGCCCACAAAGCCGGTAACCCCGCGTGTGTTGCGCACAATGTACCAGCTCTCGTCGGTCATCACCATCTTCACCAGCACATAGCCGGGGAACAGCTTGCGCTCCACCAAACGCTCTTTGCCATCCTTAATGTCCGGCACAACCTCAGTGGGCACACGCACCTCCTGTATCCACTCTTGAAGGCGGCGGTTTTCAACGATGGTAGCTAAATTTTGTGCAACCTTCTTTTCGTAGCCGGAGTATGTGTGTACCACATACCAACAAGCCTGCTCCATACACTCTCCTTAGGCGGTATTTGCGCACACTAGGCCGCAATGGCTGTGCCCAGCTGAAGCACCAGCGAGAACAACCAGGCAAACAGCATATCCAGCGCGAAAATGAGAACAGCGCAGAGCACCACGAATACGGCAACCACAATAAAGTTGTTCAGCACTTGGTTTTTGGTAGGCCAAACAACCTTTTTCATCTCGCCTTTGGTATCGCGGATAAAGCGCACAATGCCCCTGCCCATGCGCACAAAGATGTTGGCTTTCTTTTTGGCAGTTTTTTCAGCCATTACTTCGACTCCTTATGGGCGGTATGCTTTTTGCAAAAGCGGCAATACTTGCTCAGCTCCAGGCGGTCTGGTGTGTTTTTCTTGTTCTTCTGTGTGTTGTAGTTGCGCTGCTTGCACTCGGTGCAGGCCAAAACAATTTTCACGGTCATCTCACGGCACCTCCATCTCTCGGTTTCTTGCCCCTCGCGCCAAGCGCGGCGGTGCAAAACATCATCCTCCCTCTCTCCGGCGGGCGCGCATACACAGCAGTTAGGCCAAAATATGCACAAAAAAATAAACCTTCCGGCGAGGTGTAAACAGCATACCATACGCTCCTGCCTGCGTCAAGTTTCTTTTTCCGCTGCTCACTTTCCGTTCATTTGCTCTTGTTTTCTGCGGGGCTTGGTTTGTCAGCAGCCCCAATAGGCATGCAATGTCCTCTATAAAGTGCAAAATCCACCGTAATACGGTGGATTTTGGTCGGGGCGACAGGACTCGAACCTGCGGCATCTTGCTCCCAAAGCAAGCGCGCTACCACCTGCGCTACGCCCCGCAGCAGGGAATTGTTGCCAGAAAACATTTGTTATTATAATGTAACGCAAACGGTTTCGTCAACACTCCCTGAAAAACCGCGCGCTTTTTTTGCCGTTACGGTGCCGCCTGTGCTTTTGCCACGGCTTCGGCCGCGTCCGCGTATCGCAGGCGCAAAGCGGGCGGTAAAGCATCCGGCTCAAGTGCCGCCAGCAGCTCCGCGGCGTCATATTTACGGCCCAGCGCGCACAAAGCCTCGGCGCGGGCCAGGTGGTTCAAGGCACGCGCCCCGCGCGACCATACTAAAAACCCGCGCCCGGCAGCTTCTTTTTCTTCGGCGGCCAGCCATGCGGCGGCGTCCTGGTTCTGCAGCCACTGCACCCGGCGGGCAGCGGCGCGCTGGGCATAGCTTTTGCCGCCGCCGCGCCTGGCCATGCCCAGCGCAATGGGCGCTTGAATCAGCAAAGAGCCCACCAGCAGCAGCGGGGCAAGCGGATGCAGCCAATAGAACACGCCGCAAAGCACCGCCAGACAAAGCACCCCCAGCGCCCAGGGCCAAAAGCGCCGCATCACGCTTGCCCGCCCCGCAGCTTCAGGTTTTCGGCGCGCCATTCATCCGCGCGTTTTCGGTAGGCGGCCGCCTGCCGCATATCACCGGCGGCCTCAAAACACGCCGCAAGGCCGTTCAGCGGCTGGCTGCCAACCGAATCGGCCACCAGCTCCGGCGCAGCGCCCGACAGCGCGGCGGTATACCAGTCTGCCGCCTGCTGGGTATCGTCAATACCCAGGTAATAATCTCCAAGCGCACAGCAAATTTCACTCGGCGGGGTTCCCACCAGTTCGGGTGCGGCCGCCCGCAGTAAATCCACACAATCGCCGCGCAATGCCGCACCCTTGGCCAGCACACAGGCGGCGCGGCGCACGCGGTCCGGCTGGCGGGCGGGGTTGGCGCGCAAAGCCTCAAAATAAGGCTGCGCGGCGTCAAAATCCGCTGTCGTGCCCGCCATCATCAGCTCGCGCGCGTACATCATCTCCAAGCGGCCCGAAAACCCATAGTGCTCCGCCGCCAGGCGGCCCAGCAAGGCAAGGTCGCGTCCGGCGTGGCTGCCGGTGGGGCGGTGAAAAACAACAACGTTGCTGCGGTAAACCACCGGGTCTGTCCGCAGGGCCTCGTGGATGGGGTCTGCAAACTGAAAAGCGCGCAGCCGCCGGAACAACTTGGGCCGGTATTCCACCTCAAAATTCTCGGTGGTTTGATAATCATGAAACTGCGCGTAAGCCATCTCCACCACTTCCACCTCGGGCAGCAAGGCTTCCTTCAGCTGCTTAAAACGGGCCAGGTTTTCCTCGTCAATCACTTCGTCGGCATCCGCCACATAAATATAGTCGCACCGCGCCCGCGCCAAAGAAAAATTGCGCGCGGCGGCAAAATCATCGGCCCACGCGTAATCAAAAATCTTGTCTGTAAAGCGCGCGGCCACTGCTTTGGTGGCGTCGGTGCTGCCGGTGTCCACCACAATAATTTCGTCCGGCACATCGCCCAAAGATTCCAGGCAGCGAGCCAGCACCCCGGCCTCATTTTTCACAATCATGCAAACGCTGATATTGGCCATGCGCGCCCTCCTTTTAGTGCGGGATGGATACACATACAGTATACCACAGCCAAGGGTGCTTATGCAGCTTTTTTAAGTTCACGCTCTTGCTTTCCGCCCCTTGCCGTGCTATACTGACACCAGTTAGCAATAGGTAACGGCCTTGCCAAAGGAGATTCCCATGAACCTCGTCGACAGTATCATCGTGATAGCCGTGGCGCTTTCGCTGTTGGGTGTTGCGGGCATCATGCTGCGCCGCCGCCGCACAGGCACAAGCAGCTGCAGCCGCCGTTGCAGCTTTGGCTGCAATGGCTGCGCGCGGGCTGGGGCCTGGCCCCACGCCCCCCGGGGCACGCGATAAACAGGGCAGGTAAAACGGACTGCAAAATGGGTTGCACCATTTGCAGCCCGTTCTGTTTCCCTTGGGTTCGTCCAATCGTCCAGTTTTTCGCTCTGTAATTAGCAATTATCTGTTGACTTTTATGCTTTTCCTGTGTAGTATTATAAGGGATTTGACACATAGGGGGCAGGCATGGACCAAACTGGTTACGCGGCGCAGGTTGCGGCGGCTCGTGGAGGGGGAGAAGCCGAACTGGCCGCCATGATTGCCCGTTTTATGCCGGTAATACGCCGTGCGGTGCGCAAAAACGCCGTCCCGTGGCTGGAAGTGGACGATGCCGTGCAAGAGGGCATCATTGGCTTGTTTCACGCCATACAAACCTGGCGGGAGGGGCGTCAGGCGTCGTTTCAAACCTACGCGGCTGTGTGCATCCAAAACGCTGTTATCAGCGCGCGGCGCGCGGCCGGGCGCAAGAAGCACGCGCCGTTAAACCACAGTGTTCCCATCCCAGAGGCGCACAGCACCCCAGGCCCGGAGGATGCCGCCATTGCCACCGAAGAAGCCTGCCGCACGCTGGAAAAAGCGCGTATGGTGCTTACGCAGCTGGAAAAAACCGTGTTGCAGCTGATGCTCGACGGATACTCGCACGCGCAAATTGCCGGTAAAACCGGCCGCAGCCCCAAAGCGGTAGAAAGCACTTTGGCACGGGTGCGTCGTAAATTACGGTAACTTGGGCATTCGGCCCTTGTTAATACTCTCTGCCCCCGGTAGCATAAAGCATACACATTGGGGTCAAGCGGCATTTCCCAAGGTGGCGGTTTATTCCTAAAGCGGGCAATTTTTCGGAGGATACATGTTATGTACGACGACAAGACGCTGATGTGCAAGGAGTGCGGCCAAGAATTTGTGTTTACTGCCGGCGAGCAGGAGTTTTACGCCACCCGTGGATTTGAAAACGAACCTCAGCGCTGCAAAACCTGCCGCGACAACCGCAAATCGGCGGGGCGCGGCACGCGCGAGATGCATGATGCCACCTGCGCCAATTGCGGCCAAAACGCCAAAGTGCCCTTTAAGCCCCGCGAAGACCGCCCGGTGTATTGCAGCGAGTGCTTCGCCCAAATGAAGGAAGAAAGCGCGGGCCAATAATTTTCGGCACACAACCGCCCAGCCAAACGGCCGGGCGGTTGCAGTTTGCCGCAGTGGCAGCTTTTGCGCGTGCGCTGCATCAGCGGGCGCGCTTCTCACCGATGCGCCGCAAAACATACAGGCGGCTGGCAAAGTCGGTTAAAAAGCGCAGCTGGGGGCTGTAGCCGCCCGCGCCGGTAAATTCCTGCAGGCGGGCCAGGCCCGCGGCGGCCAGCTGGCTGCCGTAGGCCTGGTAGCTTTCGGCTTCGCCGTCTAGGCGATACACCTTGGCGGCGGTTTTCACCAGCATGCCGTCCGGGTTCAGGTGCACCGGCAGCACATAGTTTATCAGCCCGCCAAAGGCGTCAAGGTCTATTTTCTGCGCGCGCACGGCAATGTCATACAGGGCGTCTGGGTTCAGGCCGGGCAGGCGCATATTGGGCCGGGTGCTGTTGGGCCAGAGCAGGCCCTCAAAATCCCCCACCAGGGCCGCGTCGCGGCTGGGGGCGGCCACCATCCAGCGGCAAGCGCCGTGCGCACTGTCAAACGGGCTTTCCAGGCGGTAAAAATCGCCTTGCTGCAACAGCCGCCGGTGCTTTTTGTAAAAGGCAATTTGCGCCTTGATGTCACCTTTTTGCGCGGCGGTCAGCGCGGTCATGTCCAGCTCGTACCCTAAAAGGCCAAAGGCAGCGGTGTTAAAGCGCGTGTCCAGCGGGGTGTTGCGCAGGGTTTGGTGGTTGGGCACGGCGCTCACATGGCAGCCCATCACGCACTGCGGGTAGCCAAAAGAAGCGCCGGTTTGTATTTTTTGGCGCATGTGTGCGTCACTGTCGTCGCTTAGCCACACCTGCGGCATATAATACAGCATCCCCAAATCAAAGCGGTTGCCGCCCGAGGCACAGCCCTCAAACAAAATATCCTCGTGCGCGCCGCAGATGTTGTCCAGTACCTCGTACAGGCCCAGCACCCGCCGGTGGCCGAACTCCCCCTGGTTGTGCAAAGCGGGGGAGTAGCCGTCCGATATATCGCGGTTCATATCCCATTTCACATAGCGGATATTGGCCGAGTCCAGCACGCCGCCTACCGAGCGGATAATGTATTCCCGCACCTCAGGGCGGCAAAGGTCCAGCGCGTATTGTTTGCGCCCCTTGGCGGGGCTCAGCCCGGGGGTGCGGATGGCCCAGTCCGGGTGGGCGCGGTATAAATCAGAGTCTTCGTTCACCATTTCGGGCTCAAACCACAGGCCAAAATCCATGCCCAGCGCGTTCACGCTCCGCGCCAGGCTTGCAAGGCCGCCGGGCAGCTTCTTGCGGTTCACGTTGTAGTCGCCCAGGCCCGCGTTCTCGCTGTTTCGCGCGCCAAACCAGCCGTCGTCCAGCACAAACAGCTCCACGCCCAGCCTGGCCGCCACACGCGCCATGCGCAGCAGCTTACCCTCGGTAAAGTTAAAATACGTGCCCTCCCAGTTGTTCACCAGCACCGGGCGCGGCGCGGTGGCCCAGCGCGGCGGCAAAATGTGCCGCCGCACAAAGCGGTGCATATTATGCGATAATCCGCGATACCCCTCCGCGCTAAAGCTTAGCACCGCCTCGGGGGTGATAAAACTTTCGCCCGGGTTCAGCGTCCAGCTAAAGGCTTCGTCGCTTAGGCCCTGCATCACGCGGGTGCGGCCAAACCCGTCCACCTCCACACTGCCGCGGTGGCTGCCGGAATACACCAAGTTAAAGCCGTACACCTCGCCGGCCGTTTCGCACGCCTCGCCGCGCGCCAGCATAAAGAAGGGGTTGCAGCGGTTGCCCGAATGCCCGCTTGTGCTGCCAAAAGCCGCCACACCGGGCGCAAGGGCGCGCTTTTCGGGCATGCACTCGCGCCCCCACGCGCCGTTCAAGGTGGTCAGCGTGTAGTCGCAGCCGGGCAAATCCAGCTGGGTAGAAAAGCAGCGCCGCAATTCTATCGCTTCGCCCCCCCGGTTGGTAAGGCGCATTTTTTTCGCAATCACGTCAGTATCATAAAACAGGCTGTAAAACAGCTCTACCTCTAAGCCCCCCGTGCCCGCAAAAGACAGGCACAGCGTTTCGCCAGCCCCGCGCCCCTGCGGCATGCCGCCGCCCGGCGCGGGGCCTTGCCCGTGGGTGGCGGTTTTATACGTAAAATCGGCCGAAAAGCCCCCGTGCGGCAGCTTGGCCAGCAGCGCGCCCTCGCGAAAATCGCCCCGCTGGGTGGGGGAGAGTTCCAGCCGCATCGCCCCGGGCGATACCGTGTCGCCGGGGCGCAGCACATCGCCCCCAAAACCCACCGCCACCTTGGCGCGCAAGGCCTCGCCCGCGCCATGCACCCGCATTTTTGCGCCATAGTGCAGGTTTTCGGCAAGGCCGCCCTGGCCTGTGGCCAAAATATAGCTGGTGTTTTGGGTATGCATCTCTATCAAACCGTCGTGCACGCGTATCATAATGCTGCCCTCCGCCTTGCGCAATTGTGCCGCACCACCAGTGTACCATAGCCACCCGGCGCGGGCAACTGGGGAGCGCCAATCAACATCATCCGGCAATACAACAAACAGCCTGTTCTCTTTGGTAGCGATTTGGGGGGTATTCTCCAGCCGCAATTTCTCATTGCCCTGGTCACGGTGCGCGTCGCGCTGTATTTGTATCAACGCGTGCTCAAAAGCCGAAAGGATATCCAAGGGTTAAGCCAGAGCAAAGTTTGGGTGCATTGCACAACAACAAAGCGGGTATCATTCCATGCTTGGGCACATTGACGAAAATAGCCCCTGATTTTGTTGCACTTTGCGAATAGACAAGCACCAGCGCGTCTGCTATAATGAAGCCAGCGAAACAGAAAGGGGTGAGTCCGATGTACCAGTTGGAAGAGCCCTTTCAGTGTGCACCGGGCAAGAACCGCACGGCGTAGCGCTTATCATCTTTCCTGATACGGGAAGTTCCGGCGTACCATTGCACCAGCCACAATGTGCTTGGCAGCCGTTTTGTTTGGCGCTGCCCCGTGGCTAAATGCAATCAATTGGCCGGGTTTACGAAAAGCCGCAGTCCGTGGCAGGCTTGTCTGGTGGCAGTGAACGGGTGTCGCCCAAGGGCGGCAGAAATGGCCCGAAAGGCGGGTTCTCGGTTCTATAGGTTTTAAGCAGTAACGTTAAAAGCATGGCAACCGTTTCAAGTATCGCGCTGGTGTGTTGTATTCATTTAAGCCAGGGCGAGTTGTTCAGCAGTAGCCCCATGGTTGGATAACGTCCGAGTGGCGATTGTTCGTTGCAGGTTCGCTATCGGAGGGTATCATGTTCAAAGCCGTCCGGGTTTGGGTTCAGGGTAACCATTCACGTGGCGGTAACACTTCGGAAAGGGTTCTGTTCGCACTCATGATTTCGGTTGCTTATGCGTAGCGTAACAAAAACTGAATAATCAAACAAGCCGCCGCCCTTAGTCATAGGGTGGCGGCGTTCGTGTGTTTGTGTAAAATAAAAACCGCCAGAGGCGGTTTTTGATTTTACTGTTTTGACGGAATAGCACCCATGGCGTGTTTGGCGGCTTCCTTAAACGCCTCATCGTCCGATTTGGAGATGGCATGCCGTAAAAACTCTTTGCCCTTTTCCATGCCCAAAGCGCCCAGGCCCTTGGCCGCGCCCACGCGCACGGTCGATTCCGTGTCGCTCAGCATGAAAACAAGCTTGTTAAACGCGTCGTCGCCAGGGAACTTGCCCAGCGCAACCGCTGCCGTGGCACGCTCCTGCGCGTCCTTGCTGTTCGCGTAGGAAAGCACTTTTTTCACCTTCCCTTTTTCCGCTAACTGCATAATTTTCTCTGTGTCTGCCATTGTTCTGCCTCCCTATTTTTATAAGTGAACAAACGTAAAAACATGTGCCTAACAGCTTATTCTTCTACAGCTACCCCAAAATCCTGGTTCTTAAAGGCGCTGTAGTAACGCCCATTTTCAGCGGTGAAGCGCAGGATGCAGTAGTCCGGGTCGGTAACGCCAAGGGGATAATACTGCGTGTCGCCCTTTTCCCAGAAGCGCTCCTTCATTTCCGGGGTCTCCAGCACCTCCATGCGTCCCTTTAGGTACACGCCGCGGAAAAAGCGCCTGTCGCAGCAATACAGGCAGGCCCGTGGGTTTTGGCGGTACTCGGCCACCTTGCGCGAGGAGGTGTTGGTGGAAAAATAAAACGTGCAAATGCCTTCCCGCGCGCGCGGCGCCAGCATGGCGCGCGTGGCGGGGAAACCGTCCTCGTCCACAGAAGACAAGTAACAAATCTTCTGGTGGTCAATCAGGCTGCCAATGGTCTTTTCGGCATCGCGCAACATTTAACCGTCCCCCTGCTGCCGCGCGGCCAAATCGGCCAAAGCGTCCTTGCGGCTAAGGTTAATGCGGCCCTGCTGGTCAATCTCGGTCACCTTCACTAAAAGCTCGTCGCCTACGGCCACCACGTCTTCCACGCGCTCCACGCGCTTGTTGTCCAGCTTGCTGATGTGTACCATGCCCTCTTTGCCGGGGGCAATCTCCACAAAAGCGCCAAAATTCATCAGGCGGGTAACCCTGCCTTTATATATCGCGCCAATTTCGGGGTCTTCCACAATGGTTTTCACGGTGTGCAACGCGCGCTGCACGTCTTCAATGTCTATGCCCGAAACATGCACCATACCGTCTTCTTCAACGTCAATCTTCACGTTGTTGGTAGCCTGTATTTCCTGTATCACCTTGCCGCCCTTGCCAATCACGTCGCGGATTTTATCCACCTCGATGCGGATAGACAGCATCTTGGGCGCGTAGGGCGAAAGCTCGGCGCGCGGCGCGGCCAACACAGGGTTCATTATCTCGGAAAGAATGTACAAACGCCCTTTGCGGCATTTTTCCAGCGCCTGGGCCACCACCTCGTAGCTTAGGCCGTCCACCTTAATGTCCATCTGGATGGCGGTGATGCCTTCGGTTGTGCCGCCCACCTTAAAGTCCATGTCGCCGTGGAAATCCTCCACGCCCTGGATGTCAATCATGGTCATCCAGCGCTCGCCCTCGCTAATCAGCCCGCAAGAGATACCGGCCACCGGGCGCTTAATGGGCACACCCGCGTCCATCAATGCCAGCGATGAGGCGCAAATAGACGCCTGGCTGGTACTGCCGTTGGAGGATAAAATCTCGCTCACCAGGCGGATTGAATAGGGAAACTGCTCTACGGTGGGCAGCATGGGTATCAGCGCGCGCTCGGCCAGCGCGCCGTGGCCTATTTCGCGGCGGCCGGGGCTGCGCGGCGCGCGGGCCTCGCCCACCGAGTATGGCGGGAAGTTGTAGTGGTGCATGTAGCGCTTGGTGTCGTCGGTGGAAAGGTCGTCCACTATCTGCGCGTCGCGCATGGTAGACAGTGCCGCCACTGTAAGGCACTGGGTTTGCCCGCGGGTAAACATGCCGCTGCCGTGCGCGCGGGGCAAAAGGCTCACCTCGGCGGCCAAGGGCCGTATTTCGTCAATGCCGCGGCCGTCCACGCGTTTGCCGTTGTCCAGCAGCCAGCGGCGCACCACGGTTTTCTGCATTTTGTACATCAATTCGCCAACAATGGTAGCGCCCCACTGCTCGGCATACTTCTCAGTAAGCTCCAGCTCAATGGGCAGCAGCGCCGCGTCGCGCACGTTCTTGTCGTCGGTGTCCATAGCGGCCTTAAAGCGCTCTAAATAAGCGGCCTTCACTTCCTCAAACAGGTCGTGGTCCAATTCCATGTCCGGGAAATCCTTCTTCGGCTTGCCAATTTCACGCACGATGTCGTTAATAAAGGCAATCACCTGCCGGTCGGCCTCGTGCCCGGCCTTAATGGCGCGCATCATCACCTCTTCGCCCACTTCGTTCGAGCCGGCTTCAATCATCACTATCAATTCTTCGCTGGCGGCCAGGGTCAGGGCCAAATCGCTCGCTTCGCGCTGCGCCAGGGTAGGGTTCACCACAATTTCGCCGTCCACCAGGCCCACCTGCACGCCCGCCGTCGGGCCGTTCCAGGGGATATCGGAGATAGACAGCGCCAGCGACACGCCAATCATGCCCGCCACTTCGGGGCTGCAATCCTGGTCCACGCTCATCACGGTGGCCACCACAGCCACGTCGTTGCGCATGTTTTTGGGGAAGAGGGGGCGAATCTGCCGGTCAATCACGCGGCTGGTGAGAATGGCTTTTTCGCCCGGGCGGCCCTCACGGCGCATAAAAGAGCCGGGGATGCGGCCAATGGCATAGTGCTTCTCCTCAAAATCAACGCTCAAAGGGAAAAAGTCTATGCCCTCGCGGGGCTTGTCGGCCATGGTGGCGTTCACTAGCACGCAGGTGTCGCCGTACTTCACAAAGCAGCTTCCGTTCGACAAGCCGCTCATCTTGCCAACCTCTACCACCAGCGGGCGCCCGGCCAGCTCGGTGCTAAAGGTTTTCAGGTTTTCAAAGCTTTCCCGTTTGCTCATAACATCCATTGTCAATGCCTCCTACAGCGTGCGCGCCGTGCGGCGCGCTTTGGCGGGCAGTAGGCGTAGAAAGCCCGGTCTTCCTGTCCTTAGCAATCATATAAATATTCGGGCTTACCCAAATATTCGTATCATTGCTAAAGAAATGTCCGTGCCTTCGCCGCGCATATGCCCATGGGTGAATAGACGAAAACGTTCCGAAAGCAGGGGCGGCAAAACCCCTGCTTTCGGCTGTTTTTATTTGCGCAGGCCCAGTTTGGCAATCAGGGCGCGATAACGCTCGATGTCTTTCTTTTGCAGGTAAGCCAGCAGGTTGCGGCGCTGGCCAATCAGCTTTAGCATGCCGCGGTTGCTGTGGTGGTCTTTGGGGTTTTGCTTGCTGTGCTCGTTCAGGTGGTTAATACGCGCGGTAAGCAGCGCAATTTGCACCTCGGGGCTGCCGGTGTCGCCCTTGCCGCGGGCATGCTCGGCAATAATCTCTTCCTTGGCTCTTAGCATGTTGCTCTCCTCTTTGGCCCGCAAGGGCCATGATTAATATGCGCCTGCCGCCGTGTGTTGGTGTAAAACAGCCCTGCGAGGAACAAGCCAGCCACCCAGCGGAGGTACTAAAATAGCTTAGCACAAATCACGGCGGTTTGCAAGTTTTAGTATGGCTCGGGTGGCCCAAAATAGTTTGTTGCCGCCGCCGCCCAGCCCTGCACCGCATCGGCCAGGGCTTGCAGGCTGTCAAATTTGCGTGTTTCATCAATCTTTTCAAAAAACTCCACGCGCACATCCCGGCCATACAAATCGCCCGTAAAGCCGGGGATAAAGGTTTCGCAGGTGGGGGCGTTGGTGGTGTCTACCGTGGGGCGCGTGCCGTAGCCGGTGGCCGAGGGCCACTGCCGGCCGTTTGCCGTGGTGCGGGTGATATAAATGCCATAGGCCGGGGTTTGTAAACCCGGCGCGAAGCTTTGGTTGATGGTGGGAAAGCCAAGCTTGCCCCCCAGGGCCTTGCCGTGGGCCACCGGGGCGGTCAAGTCGTACGGTCGGCCCAGCATGGCGTTCACATCCGCCATATGCCCCGCCGCAAGCGCCTGGCGGATACGGCTGGACGACACCGGCTTGCCCTGATAACATGCTATAGGCAGCACCTCTACGTGTACACCGCTTTGGGCACACAGGGCCTGCAAGCGGTCGGCATTGCCGGCCCGGCTCTGGCCAAAGGTAAAATCTTGGCCGCAAAACAGCGCCTTGGCGTTGTATTCGCTCAAAAGCATCTGGCTGACAAAAGCCTCGGGGGAAAGCGCGCAAAAAGCTTCAAACGGCGGCTGGTAGCAGGTTTGTACCCCCAGCGCCTCAAAGGCGGCGTGTTTTTGTGCGCCGGTGTACACCGCCTCGCCCTTGCCGGGGCTGGGCGAGTGCCGGGTAAAGGTAAACACCGCGCTGCGCAGCCCGTTTTGGGCGGCATAGCGCGCCATAGCGCCAATCACCGCCGCGTGGCCCAGATGTACGCCGTCAAAAAAGCCCAGTGCCACGGCACAGGGCGTATCATACGGGGTGCGCACACGCCTTTGGGTCGCTACTTCCACGGGGTAAGCTCCTTGAATTGGGGAGAATTGCAAGCAAATTATATGGAACAGGGATGAAAAAACAACCGGAACGCAAATATCTCAGTTTCGTTGCACAAACAGCTTTTCCGCGCGAAGGGTCTGCGTGTCATCCACGTTGCCCAGGCCGCAAAATACACCGCCGGCATATAGCCGGTACCGCCCGAGCGCCGCCTTTTGGCCGTAGACGGGCGCGCCGTTCAGCAAACGGGCGAGGGTGGGCTTATCCACATCCAGGCGAGGGAAAGTCTCAAACAGGCGGCCTGTGTCTACAAACAGGTCTTGCAAGCCGCCCGCGTCGCGGGCGGCTTGCACCGCTTGCAGGCTGTGGGTATCGGCCAGGCCAAAAACGCCCGCGCGGGTGCGCCGCAGCCCGGCCAGGGTGGCGGGCACGCCCAGTGCCGCGCCAATATCCTCGGCCAGGGTGCGGATATACGTTCCCTTAGAGCAGGCTGCAGCCAGGGTGCAGGTATCCGGCGGGTAGAAATCAAGCAGTTCTATGCTATAAATAGAGACAGGCCGCGCTGTACGCAGCACCTCTTTGCCTTCGCGCGCGTATTTGTACAGCGGCTTGCCGTCCACTTTCACGGCGCTGTACAAGGGCGGGGTTTGCATTTGCTCACCCAAAAAGCGGGGCAAAACGGCGGCAATTTGCGCCGCACTTAGGCACACCGCGCGCTTTTTCAGCACCTGGCCGGTAATATCCCCGGTGTCGGTGGCTGTGCCAAACAGCAAGCGGGCCTCGTAGGCCTTGTCTTGATTCGGGGCTAAATCCACCGCTTTCACGGCGGAGCCCACAAAAACCGGCAGCACCCCGGTGGCCATGGGGTCCAGCGTGCCGCCGTGGCCAATTTTGCGGGTTTCGCAAATGCCGCGCAGCTTTGCCACCACATCGTGGCTGGTAAAGCCCGGGGGCTTGTCTATCACCAGTATCCCGCTATAATCCACCGCCGGTATGCTCCTCTGGCGTGGGGGTTTCATTCTCGGCGGGCAGCAGGTTTGCCGCCGCAAGCGCTTTTTGTGCCTCGGCCAAAATGGCGTCCTTGGCATAGTCTTGCCCGCCGATAATCTCGCACCCGGCGGCGTTGTGGTGGCCGCCGCCGCCCAGGCCCTGGGCAATAAGGGTGGCATCCAGCGTGCCTTTGGTGCGCACGCTTATTTTATAGCTGCCGCCTGGCTGCTGGCGCATGGTAATGCCCACCGCTACCCCCTCTATAGAGCGCGGCATCGAGGTAATGCCCTCTAAATCCGCTTCGCCCGCGCCCACCTTATCTATCATGGGGCGGGTAAGGCAAATCAAGGCGCACAAGCCGCCAAAGTGGTATTCCAGCGTCGATAACGCCTGCTGCTCTATCGCAATGCGCTCCTTCGAGCGGTTTTCAAACAAAAGCTCGTTCAGCATGCCGGTGTTTGCGCCCCGTTCCATCAGGCGGGCGGCGGTTTGGTGGGTGCGCGCGGTGGTATTGGCAAACTTAAAACAGCCGGTGTCTGTAGAAATACCGGTATACAGGCAATTCGCGATGCGCGCGTCAATATCCGCGCCCAACTCGGGGATTAACTCAAACAGCATCTCGCAGGTGGCGGCAGCCGAGGCGTCCATGGCCAAGGCGGCGGCATAGCCGGTGTTGCTGCCGTGGTGGTCGATGCATAAATCCACCCGTTCGGCCCATTTTGCGCTGCGGCTTCCAAACAGCTGCTGGCCCGCAATGTCTACCGCCACCACGTATTTGGGGCTGAACTGGTCGTAAAATAGCTCCAGCTCCATATAGTCGTACCGCCGGTGGATGGGGTCGGCGCAAAAAACGGCGGCGGTTTTGCCCAGGGCGCGCAGTGCCCAGTACAGTGCGCCCGCGCTGCCAAGGGTGTCGCCGTCGGGGTTTTTATGGCACAAAATCAGTATTTCGTTGGCCTTGGCAAGGCGTGCGGCCGCGCCGGCGATGTTGATGTTTTCGCTCATGAGGGCCTCCTTTTCATCCGCAGGGGCGATTATCAATCGCCAGCGGGCGCGCGCAGTGCGCCCCTACAGGTGGCTTAACACTTCGCTGATATGGGCGGCGTAGGCGGCGCTGCCGTCTGGGATAAACTGGAACTGCGGCGCGCGGCGGATGTGCATACGCGTGGCAATTACGCTGCGCACATGGCCCGCCGCGGCGTTTAGGGCTTTCACCACCGCATCGGCGTCGGTTTGCCCGCCCAGCACGCTTACATGCACGCGGCACAGCGAAAGGTCGCTGGTGGTGTCTACCCGGGTGATGGTGAGTAAGCCGTCCTTCAGGCGGGGGTCTTTCATGCCGCCCATAATATCAATCAGCTCGCGCCGGATATCTTCGTTCAAGCGGCTTATATTCTTCGATGGGCCTTTCTTGGGCATAGGGGTTCTCCTAGATAAAATGTAAAACAACAAAAACCGCCGCCAGCACGGCGCACAGCCCCGTCGATACTGCCCGGGTAACAAAGGGCATTTGGGCCTTGCGCTCGCCAAGGCCCTCGGTGTAGGCATGGGCGGGGTTGGCGGGGTTGTACCACAGCCGCACGCTTTGCGCCGGGCCGCCGCGCGGCAGGCCAACATCGTCCGGCAAATCGTAAATAAGCACGGAGCCATCTACGGTATAGCTGTAGCTGTGCCGGTTTTTTTGCAGGCTGCCTTGGGTTTGCGCCGTGCAGCCTTGCCGTAGCGCAAGCCAAGCGCGGCGCAGGCGCACGGCTTTCACGCCCTGCCAAACGCCGCAGGCAAGGCTCAGCGCGGCCAGCAGCAGGTAGGCCGTGATGGGAAAGCCCCCTAAATCGATTAAAAGAATATTACGCATATTTAGGTTACCTAACCCACGCTCGGCCCTTCGGGCCCTACCCGCTACATCGGCTCTCGCTTCGTGCTGCGCACTCGCGCTCGCCGTGTGCGGGCTCGCGTGTTTTGCTCCGCA
>QMCE01000112.1_pt1 | contig 58367 bp, 33 predicted proteins | sample 1821851 | NCBI WGS metagenome assembly QMCE01 (sample SAMN09453174, study PRJNA476694) | Termite gut metagenome, whole genome shotgun sequencing project. | isolation source: worker | host: Odontotermes sp. | place: South Africa:Pretoria | collected 2016-01-28
CATGCCAGGGGCTGTTTTTTGTACCCTGTTTTATTTGTGCCGGGGTTGATCTTTTGCGGCGGGGGGCCTCGGCAGGGGCGGCGTCTGACACCCCAGGGCGCAGCGGGTTACATTCAGGACGCAAACTCTCAGGGCGCGGCGGGTTTTCCGACAGGTGTAGCGTCTGACACCCAAGGGACGGCGGTTTACATTCAGGGCGCAAACTCTCAGGGCGCAAAAAACTCAAACGCAAAGATCCTACCCCGCATAAATCGGCATCTTGTTATGGCGGAACGAAGATAGTAAAAAAGTGCGCAAGTAAACAAACCATGTTTACCTGCGCACCGAAATTGTTGTTCACAAAGAGGCGTGCAGCCTTAGAGTTTGTTCGGATTTTTCTACGTCGAAAATTTCAAACAACCTCTTATTGTCTCGCAGGCTGTGAGGCCGTCATAGGGATCTCGCCGCGCAGCATTTTGCGCGCCTGCCCCGTAAGCCACAGATAGTGGTCGGTGGGGAGGTTGTCCTCGATACCCACGAAAGTGATGTTGAGTTCACTCGCCTTTTTACACCATGCCCTGTCGCCTTTGAGGTTGGTCACCTCGGAGCTCGATTTGTAGCACCGGTAATCGTTGTTGTTGGCATTCTGCTGATAGACCACCCAATAGTCGGTTTCGGGCTGATTGTTGGGCACATCCCTTTGGTTGAGACACTTATAGATGGCCGTTCCTTCGTCGATCTCGTCGAACATCGCGATGTATAGCATCTTGGCGCCCGAGTCGATGCAGTTGTGCATCTGTTTCCAGAAGAAGTTACCGCCGTTTCGCAGGTTGATCTCGTTGTAGGGGTGCATGTTGCGGTCGGACGAACCGGGATAGCACAGCGGCGCATAGTCCACACCGTTGTCTTCGCACCACTTGACATCCGCCGGCACCAGGTCGGCAAAACCGCCCGAAACGTAGTTGTTGTCGCCGAAACGCCCCACGAACCAGGGCATGATCACGTCGGCCGCCTTGATCAGGTTGTGCAGTTTGATATCCGACAGGGCGTCGTTGCGTCTCTCTCGCCAATCAATAGGTCGGCACACCCAGCATGATGCTGAATCCCTTCTGCTTGAGACCGTTCATCAACGCCTCTATGTCATCGAGCGAATACGGACGGTTGTCGTTGAAGCCCACCCCCCAGAGCACGATCAGCGGTTTGTCGTTGTGGTGCAGGTAGAACTTCTGTTTCGTGCGATCATTCAGTTGAAACTTGTCGAGGATCGACTGCGTGTCGGCCAGCACATCCGATATCCCCTTGTTGGCGCCGTCCATGAAGCCGCCCAGGTCGTACATCACGCAGATTGCCCGTTGATACTCGTTCGAAGCTTTCATTGCATTCTCCAGCACCTTGTCGAAGTGGCGTACGTGGGTGGGATTGTTTACCGTTTCCCCCACGAAGCGTTGCATGAACACGCCGTCGATCCCGTAATCCTTCATCCACTTGAAGTGAAGCATCACGGTCGATTCGTCGTAGGCACTGTACACCTGTGCAGGCTGGCCATTCGGCAGCACGAACTGTCCAGAGGGAGTGTCTCCACCGGTCTGGCCGTCGACCCCCGGAGTGTACTTTTGGGTATACTCGCGCATGTCGGGCCAAAAGTCTATGGAGTTCTGCAACACACCCGGTTTGAATGTGCCGCCTTCGCGATAGTGGTACCACTGCTCGTTGCCGAAGCCCACGTTGTCGGAGACTTTCGGGCCGCCGAACCAACCCTGATAACCGGCCATCACGAGACCCTTGTAGCTGTCGAAAGGCTCGCCCTCTTTGTGCGGTTCGAAGTCGAGTTCATTGTATATCTCACCCGGGGGAGGAGGCGGTGGCGGAGGAGGAACGGGGGGCGGGATCTCTATATCCTTGGGTCCGCATGCCACCAGGCCCACTGCAAGGGCGCAAGCCGCAAAAAGGACGATCTGTCTGAAATTCATTCGCTTCAATTTTTTCGCATTAAGATTTGTCAAAAATACCGAAAGGGCCGGTAATAAACAAGCCCTTCCGGTCGGGGTCACTCTTTCATCTTAACGGGGGACCGTAATTTCCTTGATCTCCGTCAGGTTGAAGTTCTGGTGCGCGTCGTTCACCTTCACACCCATGCGTACCGTGTAGTAGTATCCCGCCTTGAGCTCGATGGCAGGCAGATGTATGCGTGTGCTTTTACCATCGTCGTCTTTTGCGAGATTCTTCCATAATTTGTTTATGAGTGTGTAATATTCACCCCTGGCATAGAGATTTCCTATATTGCCGTGTTGGCCCGGGCCGCAGAACTGGTTGAAACTTACGTAGGGGCGCGCATCCAGAATCATCGGCATATCGGGATCGTCGCCCCTCGGAGCATCCAGACGGCACGACATGTAGAGAGTCGTCCCTTCGAGCCGCGCTTCGAAATCCAACAGCGTCAGATAGGGAGTCACCTCGAAGTCGCGTGTCGCGCTTCTGCCTATGCCCACGTTGCGGACGGTGTCGCATGGCCACCACGGTCCGTAAGGAAGCACGTCGTAGGTTCCCGGGAAGAGACGGATGTTGTTGAAAGAGCCGTCCTGCTTCAGGGGTATATCCTGAGGATCGGGGTTGTTGCTGAAACTCTTCTCCCACAGGCGTACATTCCCGTGTCCCTGGCTGGCAAGTATCGGCTTTCCGGTGGTCGAGTCTATGATCCGGCCGGAGAACTGCGATTCGGGAGCGTCGAAGTTGTCGATCTTCATGCACGAAACCCCGGAAAAGGTCAGCGCGCCGACGATCAAACTGAAAATTATAGTTCTTTTCATATCGCTTTTCATAATTTAACCATTAATAACCGTCATTGGGTTTGAGCAGAGGATTACGTCCGCTTGCACCATTGGGGATATCTCTGTAATACCGCTGCCTGTTGAACGACACGCGACGGCCCTGCGGATCGACTTCGGCAAGAAATATCCATTTGCCCTCGTCGAGAACCTGATAGGACATCAACGAACGAATGGCAAGATTCTGGAACTCCAGGTCGGCCACCCTCCAGCGCATCATGTCGAATATGCGGTGGTTTTCGAACGCAAGCTCGCGAGCCCTTTCGTCGCGTATGAACTGAAGGTTTTCGTCCACGGAGAAGAAATATCCGCGGCCGCCTTCATCGACGGGCTTCGTGCCGATATCTTCGGGATCGAGCTTCATCTCATAGGGGGAGGCGCCTGCACGGTCGCGAAGTTGGGCGATGTAGGTGAACGCTTCCTCTTTCAACTCCGCTTTGCCCGTCTCCAGACCGAGCTCGTAAGCCGCCTCGGCACGGTTCAGCAATACTTCGCCGTAACGGAATACTTTCCACGCCTGCTTGCTTTGATAGTGGCTGCGCAGAAGCGAGTTGGAAACGTACTTGCGAATGACCATTCCGGTGGCGGTGGGTCCCTCGTCGCCGCCGGTATGCGGGGTTCCGTGCATGCCGGTCAGTCTGATTCTCTGGCCATCAATCTCCGCAAATCTGTCCGCGCCGTCACCGACCCTGCGGCGGCCGGTGTTGTTTTCGCCCGTGTAGTCGTTTTGGCTCATGGGCGTGTCGGCGGAACCTTCGGCAGCCGTACCCGAGTAGTTGGTGTAGACACCCGACTTGAAATCGAAGGTGATACCCGACGTCGTTTCGGTCATGCCCGAGAAATAGATGGTTCCTCTGGCGCGCGCCTCCATAAGGGGAGACTGCCAGAAAGCCTCGGGGGAGTCGAAACGTGTGGGCTTGCCATCGGCGTCGACAATGGCAGGGTGCTCATAGAGGCTCACCAGATTCCAGGCGGGATCCAGAGAGCATCCGATGTCCACTGCCAGATTCTGTCCTTTGGGCAGCACCATGTTGTCCCAGTTGTGCATCATGCCGGTTCCCTGCTCGACGCCATCGGTTTTCAGACCATACTCTTTGATGAAGATATCTTCGCTCGTGTTGGTAATGAACAACTCGGCGAATGCGGCAGCTTTGTCGGCGCCGGTGTGGAGCGTGTATCCGCCATCCTGGATAACCTTGCCGGCGTCGAGCACATACTGGAAGAACTCGGCGGCTTTATCCTGCGGCATCCCCATCAGACCGGCCCGGGTGGCGTCGCCGTCGATACCGGTGTAGTGGCCGTACTTGGCGATGGTGCCGGCATAGAGCATCGCACGGGTCATCAGAGCCGCCGCGACGTAACGGTTCATACGTCCCGTTTCACTCGTTTCGGCGCCGTTGTCCATTGCGAACTTCAGGTCTTCGTAGATGAATTTCCAGCTGTCGTACTCGGTGCTGCGTGCTTTTTGCAACTGATCGGCCGGAGACGAAGGATCGAGCGCTTCGGACATGAGAACCACACCGCCGTAGAATTTAACGAGACCGAAGTAGTAGAACGCACGCAGGAAACGCGCCTCGGCCATATACTCGACGACCCTTTCGGGAGTGTGAAAGTCGGCATAGGCGGGAAGAGCCTGCATGAAGTTGTTGATCTCGCGAATGCGATAGTACGGGCCGTTGGTCTCCTTGAAATCCCAATAATCGAAACCGTTGTACTCGGTCGCACGACCGCTCGCCTCGGCTGCAACGGAGGCGGGAGAGCCCTTTTGGGCAACCCAATAGTTGCCGATGTTGCCGGTCTGGACATAGCCCGAGCTTTGACCGTCGGGATCGCCCAGACGGAAGTTGAAATCCTCGATCGGCAGGTCGTGGTAGGCGATGGCGAAATACTTCTGGATACCGCCGTCGGAGTTCAACAGAAGGTCTTCGGCAATGGAGTCTTTGGGCAGGATATCCATGTTGTAACACGATACCGCCGAGACACCTACGAGAACCGCCGCAAATAAATATTTGATTGTTTTCATATTTGTCCTCTCGTTTAGAATTTAAGTGTCGCACCGATGTTGAATGTGCGGTTCACGGGATAGTTGTAGTACAGCTCTCCGGCGTCGGCGTTGTTGTTGGCGCTGCCCCTGTGGCCCGGACGTTCGGGATCGAGGTCTTTGTTCTTGGTGAAGGTCAACAGGTTGTATGCGTTGACGTAGAGCCTCAACTCCCTCACGCTGAGCTTTTCGAGCCAGGTGGTGGGAAGAGTGTAACCGAATTCGAGCGTCTTCAGGCGGATGAACGAGGTGTTGTGGATACCCGTCGTGCCCTTGTTGAATGGGCGCTTGGTGGCGGGATATTTGCCCTCTATCCACTGGGTGTTGGGGTTCCACGGGTCGTCGTTGATGTTCGCCGTGCGCCACCTGTCCTTGTAGATGTCGAGCACCGCACCGCCATCGAACGGGGCGACTTCGGCAAATACCTCGTCGTAGGAGTTGTAGACTCCGGCCGAACCGGCCCAGTTCATCGACATGTCGACTCCTCTCCAGCTTGCACCCAAAGTGAGACCGAAGTTGAACACCGGCAGGTTATAGGTGGCAACAGGGTGTTTGTCGCCGTCGTTGATCACACCGTCGCCGTTCCAGTCTTCGTAGAAGTAGTCGCCCGGAAGAGACCCCTGTTCGGTCGGAAGATTGTGGTAACGAATCTGTTCGTAGCTCGTGAAACGGCCCGCCTCTTCTTCGTTCACCCACCAGATGTCTTTGTTGCGGCCCGACACATCCTGACGCTGCCAATTGAGGAGCGAGTTCATGGCCGGATCATCCAGGCGGTAGCCCCAACGGCTTTTGGCGGCAGATATCTGGGCGTTCGCCCAGTAGTTTACGCCTGCGATATTATTCCGGTGTCCCAGAATGATCTCCCAGCCGAACGTCTTGTCTTCGTCGCTGTTGATCTTGGCGAGTTTGACTCCGACCTCAACCGGAATGACCGCCTGGGGTTCACGCAGAAGACCCGTACGAGTGCGCTGGAAGAACTCCAACGTACCGCTCAACATGCCGTTCCAAAGGTCGAAGTCGAGGCCGACATTGAAGGTCTTGGCTTTGTACCACGTCAGGTTGACGTTGGGCGTCTCGTTGGTCTGTACACCCGGAGTGAGATTACCACCGTAGTACCAAATAATCTCGCCGGCGGTTCTGACATATCCGGGAACGGCCCGCTTGACATTGCCGTCGTCACCCATCATACCCCACGAAGCACGCAGTTTCAGGTTGTTGAGGAACGGAACCGCATCTTTCACGAACGACTCCTCGCTGATGCGCCAACCCACCAAAAACGACGGGAAGAACCCCTGGGCACCCTGTCGGGCAAAACGAGAAGAGGCGTCGTTGCGGAATGCGAATTCGGCCAGATAGCGCTCCTTGTAGTCGTACGTCACACGGCCGATAATTGCGCGGCGTGTCCATTCGTCGAGATAATGGTTATCGCCCTGACCCGGACCGACCAGATTGTCGACCAGCTCGCCCATCATCGGATATTCGCTGTCGGCCAACATGGGAAGCTGCCCCCAGAAACCGTTCCTGAATGCGTAGCGCTCTTCATACGCCAACATCGCTCCGACACTGTGGTCGCCGAATTTGTTGGCATAGTTCAGAGAGAACATAAGCAACTCCTCGTGACCCGGAATAGATTCGCGACGCAGCGAAGGTTGGGCGTTGGGCGTGAGAATATTGACGCCATTGGAAGTATTTTGACGAAGGTCGTATTTGCGTTGGTAGATCGTGTTGTCGTCCGAGTACCAGGTGTAGTTGTACATGGCGCGGGCGTTCAGGCCCTTCACTCCCGGAATTTGGTAGTCCAAAGCCAACGAGCCGTTGAAATTGACATTCTTGTAGCGGCGGAAACCGGCGATCTTGCTGTCTGTGGCGGCAACGGGATTTTCCGGTTGGAGCATTTCGTCGTCCCACGCGGGGATGGTCCGCTCTTCGTCGAACCACGGCTTCGAGGTGGGACGGTAGGTCCACGCCTTCTTGTATACTGCCCAGATGTCGGTGTGGGGTTCGTTGCGTTCGCCCATGTAGCCGCTCAATTGCACCGTTGCCTTCAGACGGTTCGTGATATTGACATCGGTGTTGCTACGGAAGTTCCAGCGTTTGTAGTTTAACGAACCGCTCTTGTACGAGCCCTCCTGGTCGAGGTAGCCCACGTTGAAGAAATAGTTGATCCTCTCGGAGCCGCCGTCCATCGAAACATTGTACTGGTACTGGGGAGCGCTCTTACGGAACAGCTCGTCGGTCCAGTTGGTGCCCTTGTCTTCGCCCAGACCCAATATCCTGTCCCAACCATACCGCGGTATGGCGAACACGGGGTAGTTGTTCTCGAAAGTGTTCTTGGACTTCTCGTTGTAGAGCAACATGTGGTCGATGGCACTTGCGGTCTCGGGGACATAGAGGAACCCCTGAATACCGTAGTTGGCCGAAAAGGTGATGTTGAACTTGCCGTCCGAGGCGCGGCCACGCTTGGTGGTGACCATCAGGACACCGTTGGCGGCCTGCACGCCGTAGATGGCGGCCGAAGCATCCTTCAACACCGACACCTGTTCGATCTCGTTGGCGTCCATGCTTGCGAAGTAGCCCACATCGCGCGGAACACCGTCGACAACGACCAGAGGCTGGCCCATGCCGCGGATGTCCATTTTCACGTCGTCGAACTTGCCCGGCTGGGAGCTCGTCTGCATGACGCGCACGCCCGGGAGCTTGCCCGCGATCATGTTCATCACGTTTTCGTTCTTGGTGACGGTGATCTCGCGATTGCCCACCGCCGAGACCGCGCCCGTCAGAGTGGCTTTGCGTTGGGTGCCGTAGCCCACCACCACAACCTCTTCCAACATCGTGTTGTCGGGCTGCATGGTGATGGTAAGCGGGGTCTGTGTGGCCGGAACCACAGCGTTCAGATAGCCCAAAAATGCGACTGTCAGAGTTTCGTTGTCGGCCGCCGACAGGCTGAAACTTCCGTCCGTCGCGGTGAGCGCCACACGGCTGTCGTTGCCTGTCACGCTGACCAGTGCTCCGGCCAGTGGCTGTCCTTCGTTGTCGACGACGGTTCCGTAGACTGTCCGCTGCTGAGGCCGGGGCTGAGCCGAAAGCTGCAACACTCCCGTCAGGCAGAACAGACAGACGGCAAAGAACCGCCACGTATTATATATACTTTTTCTCATGCCATAAATTGTGTTTGAGTTGTATGTAGGAGATATTCCTCGTTTTTTTCGAAGGAGGTGAATTCTCTCCCGCCTCGGGGCGGGAGAGAATCAGCTGCCTGCCTTCGTGTCTCAGAGTTCAACTTAAGGAATTGCGGGAGGCATGGTTGCACCTTCGGGAGCCATACGGCGGTTGAAGAAGAACAGACCGAACTGATCTCCCACGCCGAGTTTCTTGACGCCGTAAGCATACTCATAGCATGCGCCGATACCCAGACGGAGACCATAACCGGTGTACGAGTCGGGGAACGAGATCACACCGTCCTGAGAGATGGCAAAGCCCCTGTCGAGACCCTGTTGCATCATTCCGTTGCCGGTAAATTCGACACCCTGCGGTCCCCACCAGTCGGCGTTCGGAGTGATCTCGCCACCGGTGGTCCCCCTGCCGAGTTCATCCACATACTTACCGTCGGTGGTAGCCAGCGGTTCGGGAGCTACGATGGCGAATCCGCGGCAGAACCAGTAGATACCGCGCGATTTGACGGCGTATTGCTCACCCAACTCACCCAACACGAGCTTCGAACCGTTGTTGAGAATGACACCATACTCGCCGACGTTGAAGCTGGGCCATTTACCGAAGAATCCGGCCCTGTCGCCATGAATGATCGGATAGTCATAGTCTCCGCCTTCTCCTTCGGGTGTATAGGAGAAGAACGAAGCCTGCATGTCAATGGCCGATGCGCCCAAGGGTACGGATTTATTACGACCTCCCCATTCCGCCTGCAGATCGTTGAGCAGACCTCCGGTGAAATCCATATCTTTCAACTCATCGTTGATGGTGATGTTGGTGCGAGCCTTCACTTCGTCGTTGACCAGCACTTCGATCTGGAAACCATTGGCGCCGAAGTCCGTTCCGGGTCTTTCGGTGAATTCCCATGTTCCGTCGGCAGCCAACGAAGCCGCGAGCATAGCCTGTTTGCCTTGCGCGTCGCCTTCGGGCTGTTTTCCTGCGGAGGCGACTTTGAACGTTGCACCTGTGGGAACCGTCGTGCCATAGAAATCCTTTACGTTCAACGGACTGAGCATTTCCAAACCGTCGACTGTTATGGTGTACGATTTGTCCTCGTTGAGAACGGGCGAGTACTTGGCGTCGGGAATGATGGTTTCGTCGATCTCCTCGGCCTTAGGTACGTATCCTTCATCCATTTTAACGGTGAAGTAGTTGGAGTTGATCACCGTGCCGTTGAGGGACATCTGGATGGAGACCGAGTAGCTGCTTCCGCCGACCACTTCGAGGGCCCTGAGGGGAACGCTGATGAATTCGCCGTCGAGCGAACCTTTGCCGCTCGGCACCGACATCAACTCACCGTTACCCGCGCGGGTGCTCGGACGTGCGCCGATCTCGTAAACGTCGGCTACGCTGAACGTGGCTGTCGAAACATCGGAGACGGCCGGAGCGGCAAGGAATTTAACCCTGACGTCTTCGCTGCCCAACGCCACATAGCCGTCCTCGAATTCGGGACGATAAATGAGCGAAGTGACTGCCGAACCCACGGCAAAGGTGTAAGGTTCGTCGTTCACGGTGATGGTCACGAAACCGGGCTTGCTCGTGTCAACGGTTACACTCGATCCGCCGCCGGCACCTTCGCCCACGGGGATGGAGATAGTCTGACCGTTGTTCAGAGTGATGACATAGTTTTTGCCGTTTTCCGACAGTGCGTAAGAGATAACGGTATTACCTTCCTTGAGTGCTTTGGCCAATTGCTCCTGCACTTCGGCGTAATACCCTTCGAGAGCGGCGAGTCTCGAATTAACGTGTGAAAGGTCGTTCTTGCACGATGCGAGAACCGATACCGAAAGGATCGCAACTCCGCATAGGAGGGCGTTCAATAATTTTTTGTTCATAGCACAGATTGGGGTTAAGTGTTTAAAATTTTTTCAAATTCGGTTAGTTTATAGTTTTTACAAAGTGTTATAACGTTCGCAGGTATCGAAAATGTTGCCTTTCGGGTGCAAGTATAATTATGACGGGATAAAAAATGATTAATTATTGATTAATCGGTCGAAACAGCGATCGGAGTGCCACATTAATAGGGTAATTAATTTGCCGTTAATCCCCCGCGGTTAACTTCGCGCAAAACCCGCAATTGAATGGATTTATGAAACGACTGCTGACTTTGGCGATGGTTGCCGCAATTTGTTCGTGCGGCTCCGCGCGGACGGAAAACCTCACCCGTTATGTAGACCCGACGATAGGCTCCGGTGGTCACGGGCATGTGTTTGTGGGCGCAAGTGTACCGTTCGGTGCGGTTCAGGTCGGTCCGTCCAACATATATAAAGGATGGGACTGGTGCTCGGGGTACCATCGCGGCGACAGTGTGATCACAGGTTTTGCGCAGACCCACTTGAGCGGCACCGGCATCGGCGATCTGGGCGATGTGTCGATAATGCCCTTTGTGGGCGACGTGCGGCTGGGCCATGCAACGGACGAGACATGGAGCGAGGGCTACGGCTCACTTTTCAGTCACGACCGCGAAACCGTCGTCCCGGGATACTACGCCGTCACGCTCGACGCCTCGGGCATAGAGGTCGAACTGACCGCCTCGGCAAGGGTCGCTTTTCATAAATACGTTTTTCCGAACGACGCGGGCAGCAGCCGCATCATAATAGATCTCGAAGAGGGTATCAACGACGGCACCACCGAGAGTTGGATCGAACAGCGTGCGGCAGACACTTTCGTCGGGGTGCGTTTCTCGTCGGGCTGGGCGCGCAACCAGCAACTTTATTTCGCGATACGGACTTCCGTGCCGGTCGAAGATTTCCGCACCTTCGAGGGTGAGACACCCGTGCCCGCCGCCACGCGCGGACGAGCGACAAAGGGATTGATCTCGTTCGAGAGATCGCCCGGCGAGGTGATGCTCAAGGTGGGTATTTCGCCCGTGAGCGTCGAGGGTGCTCTTGCGAATATAGACGCGGAGATTCCCGGATGGAACTTCGGGCAGGTGCGGCGCGAGGCGGATGAGGCATGGGAGAGAGAGTTGTCGAAGATAGAGATCGAAACCACGTCGGAAGCCGATAAACGCATATTCTACACCGCCCTGTACCACACGATGATAAACCCTGCGCTCTTCAACGACGCAGGCGGCGACTATCGCGGTGCCGACGGGCAGGTGCACCGCGGCGCCGAAGAGGGATTCGACAATTACACCGTCTTCTCGCTGTGGGACACATACCGCGCTGCCCACCCGCTGTTCATCCTGATGCATCCGGAGCGCACGGCCGATTTTGTCAACAGCATGCTCGCGATCTCCGACCAGGGCGGCCTGCTGCCGATATGGCACCTGATGGGCAATGAGACCGAAACGATGGTGGGACTCAGCAGCGAACAGGTCGTGGCCGAAGCGTATGTCAAAGGTATAAAAGGATTCGATCCCGAGCGGGCCTTCGCCGCACTGAAAAAGACAGCCATGAGCGACATCCACGGTATGGACTATGTGCGCGATCTGAAATACATCCCCTCCGACCGGGGCAAAAAAGAGCCGCTGGCCATGGCGATGGAGTATGCCGTCGGCGACGCTTCGATCGCCCGGATGGCGCGCATGATGGGCAAGATCGACGAGGCCGAATATTTCTCCCGCCGCGCCGGACTCTATCGCGAGTATTGGGACGCGGAGACGGAATTTTTCCGCGGCAAATTTTCCGACGGCTCATGGAATCCCGTTTTCGACCCGATCAAAACCACGCGGCCCTGGCGCGATGACTACACCGAAGGAAACGCATGGCAGTATCTGTGGCTCGTACCCCACGATGTGGCGGGACTGATGGAACTCATGGGCGACGAGGAGCGTTTCACGGAGAGGCTCGACACATTCTTCTCGCTGGAGATGCCCGCCGACGAGGAGGTGCTGGTCGATGTGACCGGCCTCATCGGGCAGTACGCCCACGGAAACGAACCGAGCCACCACATCGCATATCTCTATGCCTACGCGGGCCGACAGTGGAAAACCGCAGAGTTGGTGCGCCGGATAATGAGGGATTTCTACACCGACCGCCCCGACGGCCTGATCGGCAACGAAGATTGCGGCCAGATGTCGGCCTGGTATGTTCTCTCGGCGATGGGTTTCTATCCCGTGTTCACCGCGTCGGGTGACTACGTGATCGGTTCGCCTGCTGTGCCGCGCGCGACGATGCATCTTGACGGCGGAGTGAGTTTCACTGTCGAAGCAGCCGGCTGGTCGCCCGAAAACATATATGTACAGAGCGCGACGCTGGACGGACGGGAGTACCCCTTCAGCCACATCGCGCACAAAGATATCATGGCCGGAGGAGTTCTCTCCCTGCAAATGGGCCCGCAGCCCAATCCCGATTTCGGCCTCGCACACGAAAACAGACCCAAATAACGTAAAACTCTTATGAAAAGATTTATCATACCGATCCTCATCTTCGCCTCGCTGGCCTGTGCACGGGGACAGGAGATTATTAAACCTGCGAGCGCACGAACCGAAGCGATCACCGCGGAGTGGCAAGACCGTACCGTTTTTTCGGGCCGTGGCGCGAAACCCCAAGGGCAATATATGTTGTGGTACAGGCAGTCGGCGCGAGTGTGGGAAGAGGCGCTGCCGACAGGAAACGGCCACCTCGGGGCGATGATCTTCGGAGGGGTCGCCGACGAGCGTCTCCAGATCAACGACAACACGCTGTGGGACGGCCGATCGCTCGACCCCAACGATCCCGCCGGTCGCGAGGCGTTGCCCGAGGTGCGGCGATTGCTTTTCGAGGGGCGCAACAACGAAGCGGTGAGCCTCGCCTCGCGCACCATGATGGGACGGCCGCAGGGAGTGAAACCCTATCAGCCGCTGGGCGAAGTGTGGTTCGACACACCCGTCACCGCTACGGACAGCTACGTACGCAGTCTCGATCTTTCGACCGGTGTGGCCACGGTGGAATACACCGCCGACGGGACGGGCTATACGCGCGAGGTGTTCGCCTCGGCGGTGGACGACGTTATAGTTGTGCGCATGACCGCCCGCAAGCGTGGAAGCATAGATCTCAGTATGACCCTCCGGCGTGAGGAAAATGCCACCGTGACCTCTCCGTATGCGGCCTCACTGCTGCTCACAGGTGGTCTGGAGAGCGGGCTCAGGTTCGCCATGAGATTGTCGGCCGATGTCACGGGCGGCACGGCAGACTCGGAAAACGGAGTGCTGAAGATCACCGGGGCCGACACCGTGACTCTCTACATCGCCGGAGCCACCAACTATGCCGGAATGAAAAGTGTGGCCCGCGGGGTGGATTTCTCGCAAACCGACCCCGCGGATGTGTGCGCCGAAACCCTAACGCGGGCGATGCGCCGGACATACGAACGGGTGAAGGCCGACCATATCAAAGATCACACGGGACTTTTCGGGCGTGTCGACCTCGCCTTCGAACGCACGGCCGAAGATATGGCATCGGAACAACTCCCGACCGACGAACGTCTCGCCGCCGCGAAAACCTCCGGAAAACCCGACGCTGGTCTCATCGAAACGTTCTTTCAATACGGGCGCTACCTGCTGATGGCGAGTTCCCGTCCCGGAGGCATGCCCGCAAATCTTCAGGGGCTGTGGGCGTGGCAGATGAACCCGCCCTGGAATGCCGATTACCACACCAATATCAACTTCCAGATGAACTACTGGCCCGCCGAGGTAACCAACCTTTCGGAGTGCCACACCCCGATGTTCGACCTGATGGAGATGATGGTTCCGTACGGCGAGCGCTCGGCAAGCACGATTTACGGCGCGCGCGGATGGGTGGTACATCACCTGACCGATCCGTGGGGTTTCACCGCCCCTGCCGACGGGCCGCAGGGTATTTGGCCGATGGGCTCGGCATGGCTCGTGCAGCACGTGTGGGAACACTACGCATTTACGGGCGACCGGCAATTTCTCGCCGAAAGGGCCTGGCCGCTGATGAAAGGTGCGGCGGAATTCATCATGGACTTCCTCGTCGAGGCTCCGGCGGGGACGGCCTACGCGGGCAGGCTTGTCACCAATCCGTCGTACTCGCCCGAGAATGAGTTCTATCTGCCGGACGGATCGAAATCGGTCTTCACCTACGGCGCCACGATGGATATCGAGATAATCCACGACCTGTTGACCCACTGCGTCGAGGCGTGCGACATTCTGGGGATCGGCGGCGAGGAGAGGGCGCGCTACACGGAGACACTTGCGCGGCTTCCGGAGATACGCGTCAGTCCCGCAACGGGGCGTATCATGGAGTGGGCCGAGGATTACCGCGAAGTCGAACCGCATCACCGCCACACCTCGCACCTGTTCGGACTGCACCCGGGCAGCCAGATCACCACCACCGGAACACCCGCCCTTGCCGAAGCCGCACGGAAAACCCTCGACGCGAGGGGTGACGACGGCACGGGCTGGGGTCTGGCGTGGAAGATCAACATGTGGGGCCGACTGGGCGACGGCGACAGGGCCTACCGCCTGCTGTCGGTACTGCTGGGCACAAAGACATATCCCAACATGTTCGACGCCCACCCGCCGTTCCAGATCGACGGCAACTTCGGCGCCACTGCCGCCATAGCCGAATTCCTCGTCCAAAGCCAGGGCAGGTCGGAGGATGGCGCCTGTCTCGTTTATCTTCTTCCGGCGCTTCCGTCGGCACTTTCGTCGGGCAGCGTGCGGGGTCTGCGCACAAGGGGCGGCTTCGAGATCGAGGAGATGTCGTGGCGCGAGGGCAGGGTGACGTCGCTGAGAATACGATCGACACTCGGCGGTCGACTCAACCTTTACGACGGAGTGCGGAGTGCGAGTTTCGAGACCTCTCCGGGGCAGGTCGTGACGCTCGACGGCGACCTCGCACTGCAACAATCCCCCGAAGGCAGGCGCTATGATTCGTACAAGGGTTTGGTGATGGCGGGCTATCAGGGTTGGTTCTCGGCAGAGGGCGACGGCAGCGGTCGCGGATGGTATCACTACAAAGGTCGCGACGGCTTTCGCCCCGGCTCCACCAACGTCGACATGTGGCCCGACGTGAGCGAGTACGAAAAGCTCTACAAAACGCCCTTCACCTTTTCCGACGGTTCGCCCGCGTACACTTTCAGTTCGTGGGATCCCGAGACCGTCGAGACCCATTTCCGGTGGATGCGCGAGTACGGCATCGACGGAGTGTTCGTACAGCGGTTCGTGGCCGAGATCAAACGGCCCCCGAGCTACCGGCAGTTGAACCGCGTGTTCGATTCGGCGATGCGCTCGGCGGGCCGCAACGACAGGGCCGTGGCGGTGATGTACGATCTCAGCGGAATGGAGCCCGACGACATTCATTACGTTTTGGACGACATCGACGCCCTCGAACGGCTCTACGACATGAAAGGTCGCGATGAGTTTCCCGCATATCTCCACCACAACGGCCGGCCGCTGGTGGCTGTGTGGGGCGTGGGATTCGACGATGGCCGCCGCTACCGTGTTTCCGATGCCGCCCGTCTTATCGACGCCCTGCGCGAACGGGGATACAGCGTGCTTATTGGCGTGCCGACCCATTGGCGGTTGCAGGGCAGCGACACCGAGGACGACCCTCTGTTGCACCCGCTCATCGAACGGTGCGACGTGGTGATGCCGTGGTTCGTGGGGCGCTACAACAGAAAAACATTTTCGAGCTACGAAAAGCTGATGCGGGACGACCTCGCGTGGTGCCGCCAGCGCGGGATAGATTACGCACCGCTGGCGTTCCCCGGATTTTCGTGGCACAACATGCACGGCGGGCGAACTCCCTCGGAGCAAATTCCGCGCGAAAGGGGACGGTTCTATTGGCGGCAACTCTCCTCGTTCATCGACGTCGGTGCCGAGATGCTCTATCTTGCAATGTTCGACGAGATCGACGAGGGCACCGCGATATTCAAATGCGCAACGCGGGTGCCGTCGGGCGGAGGGAGCGTATTCGTGCCGGTGGATGCCGACCTGGGCAGCGACTACTATCTGTTTTTGGCGGGCGAGGCCGCACGCATGATGCGCGGCGAAAGGAGATTCTCGCGCAAAGTACCCACAAGATAGGGAAGCCTTCCCGTGCATATAACTCGGAGACAAAGCACCACAATACAAAGGGCCATGAGGGCCCTTTTTTTAATTTTTTCGTGCGGATTGAATGTTGTATTATATTTTTTTACTAATTTCGTGCTAAATCCGAGAGCATGTACAGATCAATGCTGTGTGCGGCTTTCTGTCTGGCGCTGACTTTTTTGCCCTGTGTACTCGGTGCACGGGACAGTGGTGAGTACGGGCTGAGATTCACCTCGCACGAAGACATCAAGGACAACCGAACCGGCTTTTCGTTGACCCCTGACGAGGGGATCAGGCTGGAGGGCGATTTCACGCTCTCTTTTGACGTGCGTTTTCGCCAGGCCGAACACACTTTCGGATATGTGTTCCGCATGATCGCCGGCGACCAAAGCAATCTCGACATGGTATCGGACATCAGCATCGCCGAACCGAAACTCATATTCATTGAGGGCCAGCAAACCGTTGCCGAATTCGCGATCGGCGGAGCGGATGGAGCGGCTCAGGGCTCGCAATACGACAAATGGATTCACGTGAGCGTGTCGGGCGATACGCACAGCGGCCTGATCACCCTGTCGGTCGATTCCGTCAGCCGGAGCGTGCCTCTCGATCTGAGCGGAAAACACTACAAGATATGGTTCGGTGCGTGCGACCATCCGGCGTTCTACACCACCGACGTGCCGCCCATGTCGTTGCGTGATGTGAAAATTTTTGCAGGCAGGAACAGATTGCTGCGCCATTGGGAACTCGGGCGTCACGACGGCGATGTGGTGTGGGACGTGGCGGGTAAACATCCGGCGCAGGCCAAAAACCCGGTGTGGCTGCTCGACGGCTACGCCCATTGGCGCAAACGGATCAGCGCTGTTGTTCCCGAGGCGTATCTGGGCATGGCCGCCCATGGCGACGAGGGCGTCATATATTTCGCGGCGGGAAACCACTTGGCGGTCTACGACAACTCGCAGCCCGGGAGCCTGGAGGTGACGGAGACACTCAATCCCATGCCATTCACCGTGATGTCCAACCAAATAGTCTTCGACGTGGCAAGGAACGCACTGGTCGCATACGAGCTTCAGTCGAGGCGCATCTCCACGATGTCGCCCGACACTCGCGAGTGGTCGGCGGCAGTACCCGCAAAACCCGTTCCGCGATACTGGCACCACACGGCGGCATACATCCCATCGTCGGGAAAGACGGTCACTTTCGGCGGATACGGCGAACACACCTACAAGTCGCGCATGAACGTCATCGACCCCGACGGAGAGTGGGGGAGTTTCGATCTGGCGGAGAAACTGCCTCCGCGATATCTGAGCGGCATGGCCGTGACTGACAACGGCCGGTTGATCATCGCCGGGGGCTACGGCAACCTGTCGGGATTGCAGTCTGAGTCACCCCACAACTTCTACGACATCTGGAAGGTCGATCCGGTCACGGGCGAGGTGGAGAGTATGGGCGAACTTGTGCGCGAAGAACAGGACGAACACTTCGTGCTGGGACGCGACATGGTGCTCAGCCACGACGAGAAGAGACTGTACGCCCTGACATACAGTGACAAACGTTACGCAAGCGAGATTTGGCTCACGGGCATCGAACTTGCCGACGGTCGCATGGTGCGCTATGCCGACGCGGTGCCCTACCAATTTTCGGACATCGAGTCGTTTTGCACGCTGGTGTTCGACCACACCCGGAATGAATTCCTGCTGGTGACGATGCGCCAACAAGGCGACGAAGAAACACTGGTCGAGATATGGTCGCTCGAAGCGCCGCCGTTGCAGATCGTCGACACGGTGCAAGCTTCACGGATGGGGGTCGGAATATGGTGGTGGATCGTGCCTCTGATCCTCGTGGTGTGCGGGATCGGAATAACGGCGGGTGCGGTGGTAAGATACAGGCGAAAACTCAGCCGCCGGACATCCGCGGTGAACGACGAGATATATCCGGCTTCCACTCCCGCCGTTCCCGACTATCGCAAAACCTACCGCGTGGAAAAACAGCCCTCGTCGATATTGCTGTTGGGCGGATTTCAGGTGGTGGACAAGAACGGAAAGGATATCACGGGCAACTTCACGCAGACGGTGAGGGCGCTCTTCCTGCTGATCCTGCTCGAAACCTACAAAAGCGGGCGCGGAATCTCGCCGCAGATGTTGGGCGATATCCTCTGGTTCGACAAAGACCCCGAGAACGCTCGCAACAACCGCAACGTCAACATCCACAAACTGCGCACGCTGTTGGCCGAGGTGGGCAACGCCGACGTCTCGTCGAGCAACAGCTATTGGCACCTGACGTTGGGCGAGGATATATTCTGCGATTACAGCACGCTGCTCGAAGTGAGCCGCGAAGTCGCACGTGAGGGAGCCGGCGACACCTCGAAAGTGGAGAGTCTGGTGGCGCTCGCCTCGCTCGGGAAACTGCTGCCCAACACGCAGACCGAATGGAGCGACGCCTACAAAGCCGACTTCTCGGCGCGCCTCATCGAACAGTTGATGAAGGCCGCCTCCGTGCCCGCGATCAAGGGTGATCCGCAGCTTCTGTTGCGTATTGCCGACGCCATACTGACGCACGACAACCTCGACGAGGACGCGATGCGAATGAAGTGCCAGGCACTCGTGCGAATGGGCAAAAAGAATCAGGCCAAACAGGCGTACAATACTTTCGTTGCCGACTTCAAAAAGGCGCTCGACACCACTCCGGACTTTATTTTTTCCGATACTTTCGATACTCGGGCATAATTAATCGTTGTATTAATCTTTTTTTAACCTGTGTGGGATATTATTGTACCCTGCATACTAACATCCCGATTATTTCTTTTAAAGTGTCTTATATGAAAACTCCTTTTATTCTGCTTTTTTCGGCGGTGATCTCGGCCGGCTGTTCGTGTTGCTGTGCGGCGGGAACGTCCGGCTGCGAGGCGACTCCCGTTGACTATGTGAACCCCTACATTGGAAATATAAGCCATCTGTTGGTGCCGACCTATCCGACGGTACACCTGCCGGGCAGCATGCTCAGGGTCTATCCCGAAAGGGCCGATTTCACGGGCGACGTATTGCGCGGTCTGCCGTTGGTGGTGACGAGTCACCGGGGTGCTTCGGCCTTCAATCTCTCGCCGCGTGTTGCAGGTGAGCCTTCGGGCCGCGTGACCGACTTCAGCTACGATGACGAGGTGATCAAACCCTATTACTACGAGGTGAAGCTTGACGAGCAGGAGACAGACGTGCGGTTTGCGCCTTCGCACCGGAGCGCGGTCTATGAGATAGAGTTTTCGAAAGCCTTGCCCGCGCTCGTGTTCAACGCGGCGGAAGGAGGGCTTTCGGCCGAAGGGAATGCGGTTCGCGGCTGGCAGGAGCTGCAAAACGGAACAAAAGTCTACCTGCACGCAGAATTCGATCCCGCGGCGGTTTCGGTGGAGCCTCTCGACGGCGCACAGGACGAGTGCCTCGTGGTTGCATTTCCCGACCGGACGCAAACGGTGAGGGTCAACTACGGCATCTCGTTCATCGACACCGACCAGGCCCGAGACAACATGAGACGCGAGGTGGCCGGAAAGAGTGTCGACGAAGTGGCGGCCGTCGCGAAAGATATCTGGAACGCCACGCTGGGCAAAATCGAGGTTGAGGGCAAAAGCGATACCGACAAAACTCTCTTCTACACATCGTTGTACCGCTGCTTCGAGCGGCCGGTGTGCATCAGTGAGTACGGGCGCTATTTCAGTGCGTTCGACGGCGCGGTGCACGACGACGGGGGTACTCCGTTTTACACCGACGACTGGATCTGGGATACCTATCGTGCGACACATCCTCTACGCATACTCATCGACGCCGCCGCCGAGACCGACATTCTGCGCTCGTTCATCCGCATGGCCGAGCAGATGCCGCGGCTGTGGATGCCCACCTTCCCCGAGATCACCGGCGACTCGCGCCGCATGAACTCCAACCACGCCGTGATCACATTCGCCGACGCGATAGCAAAGGGATTGAACGACTTCGACCTCGCCAAAGCATACGAAGCGGCCCGGCAGGGTATAATGGACAAGACACTCGCCCCGTGGTCGGGCGCACCCGCCGGAAAGCTCGACGAGTTCTACCATTCGAAAGGCTACATCCCCGCGCTGGCTGCGGGCGAGAAAGAAACGATCCCCGAGGTGCACTGGTTCGAAAAGCGCCAGCCCATTGCCGTGACTCTCGGAACATCCTACGACCAGTGGGCGCTGGCACTGTTGGCCCGCAAATTGGGCCGCACCGAAGATGCCGAATATTTCGGGCGCGCGGCCTACAACTATCGCAATGTGTTCAATCCCGAGACGCGCTTTTTCCACCCGCGCGACAGCCGTGGCAATTTTCTCGCTCCGTTCGATTACCGTTTTTCGGGAGGTCTGGGCGCACGCGAAGCTTATGGCGAAAACAACGGCTGGGTCTACCGATGGGACGTTCAGCACCACCTGGCGGATCTGGTGTCGATGATGGGTGGGCCGGATGAGTTCGACGCGGCCCTCGACTCGATGTACCGCGAACCCCTCGGGGAGGGTAAATACCACTTCTACGCCCATCTGCCCGACCACACCGGCAATGTGGGCCAATTCTCGATGGCAAACGAACCGAGCCTCCATATTCCCTATCTGTATGTCTACGCCGGCAAACCGTGGAAGACCCAGAAGCGCATCCACACACTTATGCGCCAATGGTTCCGCAACGACCTGATGGGTGTGCCGGGCGACGAGGACGGCGGCGGCATGTCGGCGTTCGTGGTCTTCTCCATGATGGGTTTCTATCCCGTCACTCCGGGCGTTCCGATGTATGTCATCGGCAGCCCGTTCTTCGAGGAGGCGACGGTGCATCTCGACGGCGGAAAAACTTTCACCGTGCGCGCCCCCGGCTACTCCGCCGAAAACAAATACATACAATCGGCAACACTCGACGGCGAGTCGCTCGACCGCAGTTGGTTCACCCACGAGGAGTTGATGCGCGGCGGCGAACTGATCCTCGAAATGGGCCCCTCGGCCAACCGCACCTGGGCCGCCGGAGCCGACAAAACACCCCCCACTGGAGAAAAACCATTTTAACCTGATAAACCTATACCGATATGAGAACAATATTCGTTTTGACCGCATTGGCCGCAATTGCCTTCTCCTGCGCTCCGAAAGCTTCCCGCACAGTGGAACTGCCACAGGGGCCCAATCCTTTCATCACGCACATGTACACGGCCGACCCCTCGGCCCACGTATGGGAAGACGGACGGCTTTATGTCTACGCCTCGCACGACGTCGTTCCGGCGTTCGGCTGCGACATGATGGATCAGTACCACGTCTTCTCGACCGACGATATGGTCAATTGGACAGACCACGGACAAATTCTCGAAGCCGCCGACGTGCCCTGGGATGTACCCATCGTAATGGATCCGTCGACCGGCCGCGAGGGTAAATTCATGTGGGCGCCCGACTGTGCATACAAGGATGGCAAATATTACTTCTACTTCCCTCATCCGAGCGGCCCCACGTGGAACGACACGTGGAAGATCGGCATCGCCGTGAGCGACTCTCCCGCCTCGGGCTTCGTTTGTCTCGACCACACGCTGATCGGCCTTCCCGAGAGGGGCGAGATCGACCCCTGTGTCTTTGTCGATGACGACGGTCAGGCCTACTTCTACTATGGCGGCGGTGGCCGGGCGTTCGGCGCGAAACTGAAAGACAACATGGTGGAACTCGACGGCGAACTGCAACAAATGGAAGGACTCGAAGATTTCCACGAGGCGACATGGATCCACAAACGTAACGGCATCTACTACCTCTCGTACTCCGACAACCACGATGCAAATTGGAACGACGGTGTGGTCGGCGACAATCGTCTGCGCTACGCCACCAGCACCTCGCCCCTGGGCCCGTGGGAGCATCGCGGAATATACATGGAACCCACCGACAGCTACACCAACCACGGCTCGATAGTCGAATTCAAGGGCCGGTGGTGGGCGTTCTACCACAACAGCAATCTTTCCGCCCGAAACGGCGAATTCAACGACTGGCTCCGCTCGGCATGCGTCGACCCCCTCTACTACAATGAGGACGGCACGATACAGATCGTCAAACAGAGTACGCTCGGAACCGTGGACGGAGCCGTGGGCACCACTGTCAACTAACGCCGTTTCTTTACGGTACGGCCCCGGGAGTGTCGTCAATCAAGTGTAGTTATACGGAATAACTATACTGTTTTGACATCGGTAATCGGGTCACAAAATGAATTTGCTCTTGCGATAGTGACTGCGGAACTCTTTGGGAGTCAGTCCTTTTTTCTTCTTGAAGATACGGTTGAAGTTGGAAAGATTATTAAACCCGCACTCGTAACAGATCTCGGTGACGGTCTTGGTAGTATCTATCAAAAGGCGCGAGGCGTCGGCGATGCGGATGTCGATCACATACTCCGAAAATGTCTTGCCAGTACGCAGTTTGAAGAAGCGACTGAAGGCGGTCTGGCTCATTCCCGCCACCTGCGCGACGTCGGCCAATTTTATCTCCTCGCGGACATGTTCGCCGATGTACTCCTTCACCTTTCCCACGCGGCGCGAGTCAGGTTCCTGCGGCGGTTTGGCCAAAGTGCCTGTCGTGAGGGTGCGCACACCTTCGCTTACCGAAAGCTCGTACAGTATACTCAGCAGCCGTGTCACCTGTGAGAACCCCTTCTCTTCGGCGGATATCCTTTCGAGCATCCCGTACACCTTCATTATGGCCCTAAGCGGAAAAACGAGCCCGAACCTGGCCTGATCGAGCATCTTGCGGATCGAGTCGAACTGGTTGCGTGCCAACAGCGACTCCGAAAAGAGGGTCGACGAGAACTGTATGGTGATCTCGCGAATGCTTTCGGATTGGCAGTCGCCCTGTTCCCAGGCGTGTTCCACATCGCCGCCGCCCACAAGCACCAACTCGTAGTCGCCGATCCGTTCGACCGAATCGCCCACGATTCTGACCACTCCGGCTCCGTTCTCTATGAAGTTCAGTTCATACTCCTTATGGACGTGCAGCGGATAGGTGAATTCCTTTTTGTATCGCTCCACGATGTAGAAGCAGTCTTTGTCGGACAGCGGCGTGATCTCGGATATGTACTGGTTCTCTTTCATCGGGTTGGGCCGGATATTTGCGACGTATTTTTTTGCTACCTTTGTGCAGACAGTCGCCCGACAGCAAAGATATGGAAAAAAAGCGAACCTGTAATAAAGTTACGGCTATGGTAATAAAAAATCTTCCGGTCTCGACCATCTGGAAGGGCCTTTTCACGGTGCTTTGTTTCGCTGCGATCGTGCTCGATCTGGGTGTTTTCGATGGTCGCGCCAACTGGTATATCCTCAACTATTACACATTGTTGAGCAACATCGCCTGCCTTGTTTTCTTTTCGCTCTCTTTCTGTGCAGGGGTGGGTGCGTTGCGGTCGGGTGTGCGTGATTTCGCATGGTGTCCGCGGGGTGAGGGTGCGATCGTTTTCTGCATCGCCGTCACGGGTATAATCTACGCGGTGATGCTGGCGCCTGCCGACATGGCGGAGGGCAAATTCCTGACTTTCCAAAACCTGATACTGCACTATGTCGGGCCTGCAATGGTACTGTTGGACTGGCTGCTGTTCACACCCCGCGGGCGCGTCCGCTCGTCCGATCCGTTGTTGTGGCTTCTTGCGCCTTTGTCCTATTTCGGCTACATTCTCGTGCGTTCGACATTTGCGGGCGACATCGGCACTTCGGGCAGCCGCTTCCCATACGGATTCATAGACCCGGCAGTTCAGGGTGGCTGGGGCGCGATGTTTTGGGGCGTAGGGCAGATCGCACTCGGGATGGCGGCACTGGGCTACATCTTCTACACGATAGATTGGCTGTTTGCCCGCCGCCGCACCCGCTGCTGACTTCGCACAGCGGGTGGGCGGCGGCCGTTTATTCGTCGCGCATCGGTCGGACGGGGTAGGCATCGGCCCGGTATCTTTCCAGTTGCCTTGTCTGATAACTGGTGAATTCGAAAGATATGGCGCCCGGAACATCCCAAACCTCGTATCCGGGGGATATTCGGGAGGCTATACCCGGTGAGGCGGTCCAGTAGAAGCCCCTCGTTCCGTTATCGACAAGACTTCCGCTTGTGTTCTGACAATTGATCCTGCCTGTCGCAGGGAAGAACGCCTCGCCCAACCGGTACCCCTTGTCGGTACCGCTCCACGTACCGTTGGTTGGGATGGCTCCCGGATGAGGCACCTTGAAGCCCACCGGCGAGGGGTCGTACACGGTCTTTACGACGGAGGTGTTGTGTGTACCGTCCACCTCTGACTGCCTGGTGTTGGCCGAGTTCCAAAGGTTCCAGAAGGGGGCGTTGGGCCCGCCGATAATTGAACCACTGCCACCGCCCAAATATGTGTAACCGTACCAATCCCACGGTTCGTTGTATTGGTTGGGTGCTGTTCCGTGGAAAAATGTCAGCGGATTACTGATGGCGGACTGCACCGAGGTCGCCAGGTCTCTGTTGTAACCGACTCTGCCTGCGGGTATGGGGTCTTTGCGCCCCCACTGGTAGTAGGGGTTGTATCCGACGGTGGAGAGGGTGGTCATGCCGTTGCTGGTGATGGTGAACTGTCTGCTCTCGCCGCCGGCTATGGTTTGGGATATTCTCACGCGCACACTGCGGGCATCGTACGTATCGGTCGCGGCGCCGTTTATCCATCCCAGATTGCTCTTCATCAATCGAACACTGCCGACCTGGTCGACATTATCCGCGGAGACATCCAGGTCGGTCACCCAAATGTGCCAACTCCACATCACGGTGTTGCCATCCTTGAGGGCCACCACAGCATTGCCCGGCACGATGGTCGCTTTTGGAATCCGGAACACAAGGTCGGTGCCGGAGATGGAGACGTCGGTGATAAGGTCGGCATCCGCCACGTCGTCCCACAGCAGTGTCGCACCGAGCGAGGCCGACGCGTCGGATGGTTCCAACTGTACGAGTCGGGATTGGGTGCGCTTCCCTTTATGGCATTGCCGTAGACCAGCGGCAGACTGTACCAACCCGGAGTGTCGATGACGTAGCAGTTGGCCGTGTTCACCACCGCATCGGGGGAACCCGAGGGTGGATTCGACAGGTTGTAGGGTCTGGCCTGAGAGCCGATCTCGTCTTTGCCCTTCATGCCCGGCCCTGCTTCGGCGGGTGTGGCTTGCGAAATGTTGTAGCCGACCGTTTTGGTATCCTCGCCCGCCGGATACTCCCATGCGGCGGGGATATTCCCCAGCCATGCCGGAGCGGTCGCCGACCACGCGCCGTCGATCCAATATTCCACCTTCCAGGGCACGCCCACGGTTACGGGTTCGCCTCCGCCCGAAGGAGTTCCTGTGATGTGGCTCCGGACGGTGAACTCGCGTTGCTGCGACGGGGTGGTTCCCTGCCATGTCACCGGTGCGGGGCTGGGTATGGGATCGAGCGACAGGGCCAGGGCGTCGAAACTCGTTCCCTGAGTGAGATGGATCTCTTTTTTGATGACGGGGCTCGATCCGGGAAGCACGAATATCAGTCGTGTGCCGTATCTGTTGAACATCTCCATCGGATCGTTCGGATCGGCGATATTGTCGGGAGTAATCCGGTATGTGTAGTTTCCGTCGGGATCTGTAAGTGTAGTGTTGCCGCAGGTGTTGTCGGCGTCGGTCCATCGGAATTCGCGGACGTCCCGCACGGCGATCACATCGAGTGCGACGTTGGCGGGGCTCCACTCCACTCTGAAACTTTTTTCGGTGGCGCCTGTGGTGGGGAACGGGAGCTGGGTGATCTCTTCACCCGTGACAGCATCCACGATCTTCAGTCCCGGATCTTTGGGAAGTTGGGTCACTTTGACCGCGTAGCTCATGTTTCCCGCCCTGACGTGTACCCACGCCGTGCGGCTGCCGGCAGCCCCTGCCGGTTGCGCTGCGAGTATAATGTCTATCGGCGTGCCGCCCGTTGTGCTGCGGTTCGGGGTCGACTCCGAGACGGAGGTTCCCCCCGTGCCGTTCAGATTCAGGGTGAGCCAGCCGCCCGTGACGGAAGTTATCTCGGTGGCGCTGCCCGACACCGTTGCGCTCCATCCGGAGTGGTAGTCGGTGACGACGGTGAGATGGTTTCCCTCCGAGGCGGTGGTTTGTGCCGATCGTGCGAAGGTGAAGCTGTCGTGCGACAGGCCCAGCATGTAGAGGTTGTCGGTGAGCAATATTTTTATGTCGCTCTCGCCCCTCCACTCTATAATGTCGGCATCGACGTTGGCGGGGATGCTTTTGAGCGCTTCGGCGGGATCAATTGCACCCGACGAGTCGACATCCTGTATGATGACGGTGTAACGGTTGTTGCGTTTGAGTTGCAGATACTCCCACGTGTCGGATTCTTCGGACACCGGTTTTGCGAAATCTATGCGGTAGTATGTCGTCTCGCCACCCATGTAGCTTCCTCCGATCACCAGACAGGGGTTGTTCCAATAGTCGGTCGACGCAGGTGTGGGCCTGACTCCGGCCGTGGTCTCGAACAGATAGATATCCCTTTCGAGCGCACTGCCCGAAACTGTTTTGACGATCGGTTGTGTTGACGGCGCCCGGGTGTAGTCGGCGGGCAGCGAGGCGGTCTGATGAACCTCGAAGTAACTCTTGGTCGGATAGAGATCGTCCGGCTCGTCGACCTTGGTCCAGTCGAATCCGCCGTTGGTGGCAGTATTCGTGTCGGGGATCAACCGTCCCGAGGTGCCGTAATTGTAGATACGTACGCTTTGCAGAACGAATCTCTTGGTTTCCGGATCGTCCGCGGCGGTGGCGGCGGCAAGGGTCGCATTGAGTTTGACATCGACCCGCGCCAACATGCGTACCAGATCCAGCGGATCGTCCTCTCGGAACATGTAGCTCTGGCTGCCGGTCACCTCGGTGAAATCGTCTATCGACACACCTTTGGCATAACCCCACATGGGAATAAGATCGGGATTCGCGCCCGTGTTCCAACCGGCGGCACCCATTGAGGCCAGAAGACCGCTCTCGACCTCGGCCTGGGTTTTGCCCGCCACGAGCAGATCGGAGTGCAGGGTGAGTATCGACCCCGCGTTTGCAACGACCATCAGATTGTAGCTTCCACCCATCGGCAGCGTGGCTTCGAACATCATGCTCGCTCCGCCGTCGGTCAGTGCTATCGGGTCGGGGCCATCCACTACGACGCCTTCGAAATGGCCCACGAATTCGTTGGGCGAGGCGGCCTTGAACATCAGCACCCCGATGTCGTCCGATCCGATGCCGTACTCCTGTTCGGCGGAGAGGGCGCGTGTGGCAGGTGTCGGATTTTTCGGGACGGAGATCCGGAAAGTCACCTTGCCGTCGGCCGGTTTCGGCTCTCCTCCGCGCCACGGGGCGTCGGTTATGCAGGCCGCAGAGGTCATTGCCACGGCGGCGAGCAATATGGTTTTGAGTATGTATGTCTTTTTCATCTTATTACCAATGTACGCTGTGGTTATTCCAGGGAGGCAGACCTATGTTTACCGAGACATTTCCGTCCCCGTCGGGGAGTATCCTGCCGGTGATGTCGAACCAGACGGGAATGTAGGAATCGTCCTCTATATTGTTTTCCGCAACATACTGTTTCATATCGACCGTCATTCCCGGAAGCGGTGTGCCGTCGTGGGGATCGACCAACCCTACGCTCCCCGAGTAGAGGTCGAGCGGCAGCAGTGCGGAGTGGAAGCTTATTACGTGATACTCTTTCCCATTTATGGTTTGCAGCGACGTGGAGCTTTTCAGGGCCAGCAGGCCGTCCTCGTCGTAGCGCAGCAGATAGTCGTAGCGTCCTCCCGCCCCCTCTCTTCCGACCACCGGCGATCCCTTGTGCTGCAATCCGCTCAGCTCCCAGCCGCTGATGAACACCTCTACCGTGCGGTGGGCTTTGCCGAAAGTCATATCCTTCGTGGTGGTCTCTCCGGCGACGATCTTCACTTCATACTGCGAGTAGTCGTACATCGGGGCGCGTGTCGGACGGCCCGGATGTCTTTCGGGTATTTTATGCGGAGCGTAATAGACGGGGTCGCCCGTTTGGGACGACTCGATCTCCAGGTAGCAGTCCAGAATATTGCCGCCTAAAGTTACATGCATGTTGCCTCCGACATTGGCCCAGGCCACCACGTGGCAGGTGCCCGGTTCGATACCGGTGAAGGTGGTTTGCAGGCTTTGGTCGAGCATTGCGCGTGTAAATCGTCTGGTTTGCATGATATTCATTCCCTGATCGAGCAGACATAGGTCTATGGTCTCGATATGATCTGTGAGCTCATCGTCGGGCACATTCCTGAGATGGAAGTCGAGCACGAGCCGGGTTTCCGGCAGCGGCGTCCCTCCACACAGCGACCAATCCTCGTCCACCTTCCAGCAGGATGTTGCCAGAGCGGATGTCAGCAGGAGTATCAATATCGCAAAACCGTGTTTCATTGTATTCGGGTTTGATTTTTCGTGGGTGTTGCAAAAAGAAGGGCCCTTCTCCCGTGAAAACACCTCCCCCTCAGTTGGCCGGGGAAGAGCCCTTCGGTTATTCGTTGCGAACTGTCGGTGCTACGGCTTCCAGGTAACCGTGTGGTCGATCCAGGGAGCTATCGTGACGTATACGCGGGTGTTGGCGAGTTCCGTTTCGGGATCCTCGGTGAGATCGTTGAAATTGAAGTTCAGGTTGTCGATCGTGTAGCTGTTGTTGGGCAGGAACGCGGCGATCGGCTGTTCGCTTCCACCCTCGTAGTAGTTGCGAACGGTGATCCACTTGGGTGTGGTGATGGTCGTCTGTGCGACACCTCCGATGGTGTAGGCGATGTTGTTGACCTTCACCAGAAGATGGGGAACACCCGCCGAGGGAACGAGGTTGTAAACCCACGCCTTGGTTGCGGTTCCCGGGACTGCAACGCCCGTTGTGGCGCTGTACGAGGCTGCGTAGTCGGCAAGAGTTTCGCCCGCCGTACCCGTACCGTAGTTCGTGGCGCCGTAATTTGCCTCGGTCGATCCGTTGTCCACGTCGAGCGCCGCGGTCAGAGTGGCGTTGCCGTCGTCGACGCGGGTACCGTCCAGGTTCATGTCCTTGTAGACATAGTTGACAAACACCCCTTCGACGTCGAAACCGGTGACGACGATATCGCCCACCTGTTCGGCGGTCACCTTTTTGAGCTGCGCACGCGTACCGATGGCCGCGGCTTGCAGAACGGCCGATTTTGTGTAGGCGGTCTGGTCGTCGGCGCCTCCGTCGGTTCCGCCGGTTGCGGTCAGAGCCTTGTCGTCGGTGAGGGTGACCTTATCCACGGTCGAAGCGGCGTTGAATTTGACCGCCGTGGTAGCGGTTTTCTTCACCTCCGAGATCGTACGGTTGGTCTTGCTCTGGGTGATCACCCCGTTGTCGTTGAGCACCACCATCGCCATGTTGGCCTCGGGGCTGACGTTGGTCACGACTACATGATTGGTGTCCTCTTCGTCCATGATGTCGGCAAAGCTCACGATCATGTCGACACCCGTCGGTGCTGAGGCGGATGCTCCGATGTACAGGTGTTTGTTGATCACCCCCGTGGTCGAGTTGTAGATGAACACGTGTCCGCTCTCCAGATTTGCCACGGTGGCGTTTCCGCTGATGGGTGTACCTATCGCACGGGTGCGCGCTCCGGGAAGTTCGATTCGGATAGCCACGTTCGCCGGTTTGTTGTCCGGTTGTTCGCCCCCGGGCGTTTTTTCGCAGGAGACCGTTACGATTGCCGCGAGTGCCACGGCTGTGAATTTGATCTGTTTCATGATTTTAAGTTTTTTTAGTGAGATTTGGGTAAATTTTTCAATAATTCATAATTATTTGTTTTCGTAAAAAACCTTGATGAATGCACCGCTCCGCAAGTAGGGGAAGTGCAGGGCCTGCAAACGCAGATAGGTATCTCCTCCGTTCATGCGTTTGAGCACCTCCAGCCGTCCCGGGCGTCCGGGCGCTCCCTCGACGGGCGTGTGGTCGATGATTTCCAGCAGTTCGTTCTTTTCGGCCATCGAGCTTCGTGCGATACGCGCCCTGAGCCCGCGCCAGTCGACCGAGCCATTGAATATCGCCACCGTATCGTCGGTGACGCCGGTGTCGTCCATGAGATATTTTTTGAGCGACACCGCCCTGTCGAAAGCCAGCCTGTCGTTGAATTCGAAACTCCCCTCGGGTGACGAGAAGCCTGCCACGACGATCTTTGCCACATCGCTGTCCGTCGAGGCGATTATCATGTTGATGCAGCCCGTGAGGTTGTTCAGTGTGTGGGCGTTGTCGAGATAGTCGGGCCGGACGTCGTGGCTTGCCAGCGGGAAGTAGATGTCGAGTCCGTTATCCATCTCATCGTCGTAGATCCGGAAAGGTTCTTCGGGGTCGAATTCCGAGAACGGCAGCACGAAACGGAACGCCGTGGAGAGACTGTCGCCCACCGACACCGGGATCCACGAGGGAGAAGCCGTCGCCGTTGCGGGTTGAGGCGCGGGCGGAATGACGTGTGCCGCCAGCAGATCCTCGCCGCGGCTTGAGGAGCAACATCCCTCGACAACTCTCTCCACCACGATATCGGCTCCGTGCATCCACTTTTGGAACGGAACCACGGCCGACACCGCTATCCGTTCGCCGTTTCTTCCCTTAACCGCCTTTTCATACACGGGATCCAATCCGAAAGCGACCTCCCTGCGTCGGCGTGCGATCTTCGATCCGGGGCCGTTTACCGCCACCGCCGTCAGCGACTGACGGAACTCCCCGTCCGTGATGACGGGGGCTATCAGCAGCGTGTGGTTGCGCCCGACCGCCCGCGGGGCGACGGCAACGAGGTAGTCCACCCTCACCGAACCCTCTTCGATCCGCGCGGTGAGATTTTCTACGGCGACTTCCCGGTCGGAGATCTGCGCCCGTGCGACAGGGATTGCCGCCGTGACCGTGAGAACTATTATCGCAAGTATGATGGCACTCTTTTTCATCATCACGAGGCTCTATTTGATAAGGAATTCTATGCTGACTCCGAGCCGGCTCGGGCCGAACCATGTCTTTGTTTGCGGCGTGAACCCCTCGCTGCAAGTGAGGCAACTGTAACGCCGGTAATTCATTCTGTAAACTCCCACGCCCGCGGTGAACTCGATGTTCCAGCTCTTTCCCACCGGCAGGTCGTAGCCCCAGACCAACCCGCCTCCCCAGGCGTTGCCCTTGTAGCGGTAAGCCTTTTCGAACAGCATGGGAATGTTGTGTCCGCTGACGTTATACTCGGAATAGAGGGCGTGCACACCCGCGAAGTGTCTGCTGAAACGTTCGCAGAACCAATACCGGCCTTCGAGACGTGCCACACCGTGCAGCAATTTGCGGCTCGCAACTCCGATGCCCGGGGCCTTGTAGTTCCACGGATTTGAACTGTACGCCGCCTCGATCGTCCATCGCGGAGAGAGGGCCGCCTCGACGGCAATGTTGGGAGTGAGCGTCGCCCCGCCGTAAAGAATATTGGTCTTCATCGCGAAACGAGGCAGCCGCCCCGAGGCACCGCCGTATATCGCCGCCGGAGAGTAGTCGGAGTTCCTCTCTTCCGGTTCGATTGGCACCTCCACCATCGTCGGAGGTTGTACGGCGGGCCTCAAAACGGGGCGTGGGTCTGCCTCGGGATCGCCCGGACGGTATGTGTCGGAAGTACGAGCGGCGGGAGGCTGCTGCTGTTTCCGAATCTGCGGACGTGAGTTGTCGGCGGCGGGCACGATGGCGATATAGCTCTTGTGGATCACCGGTTTCACCCCCTGTCCGCGTGTCATGATCTCAAGAGCCTGATCGAGTGGGAGATTCCTGCGCGGGACGATAACTGTGCGCGAGGCATCGAAGATGGTTTTGTTGTACGAGAAACGGTAGTCCGTCTGCCGCTCGATCGTGCTCATCATCTCGCCCACGGTCATGCTCTCTCCTCCGAATTGGATATCCGTGCTCTGGGCGCCCGCATCGAAGAGGACGAAGAGCAAAACGAGCGGAACGAGATAAAGCCGCAGTGTGTGTCTGTTCATGGTCATAGATCCCCCTGTTTTTTTGTTATGGTCACCACGCCCTCCTCTATCATGTAATCGAAGATTCCGCTCACCGCCTGCAACATGAAGAGCGCGTCTGTGAGGGTCGCGTCGTCCTCAAGGCTCAGCACCAGTCCCTCCGTCGCGGGCAGGCCGGCGGCAATGCGCATAGTCACTCCGAAAAAGTCGCCCGTGTGTCTGAGCGCCTCTTCCAGCGACACCCCCTCGAACGAGAGATTCAGCCCCCTGAGCCGCAACAGCTCGCCCGGGCCTATCTCGTCCAGCGTTATTGTTTGATCTCTGCGATCCACCTTTGCCCTTTGCATAGGGGTCAATGTGAGGGTTTCTCCGGCCGAACGAACCTCCACGCTGCCGCTTTGCAGAACCACCTCGGCGCTATCGGTCGAGTGCGACGCACGGACGTTGAACTCCGTCCCCAGAACCCTCACCTCAAGATCGTCGCCCGCTCTCACCGCGAACGGGTGTACGCTGTCGTGCGTGACCGTGAAGAAGGCCTCGCCGTCGATCTCCACCGTGCGGTTTTGTGCAAATCCCTCCTTGTCGTAGCCGATGCTTGTGCCGGCCTTCAGATTTACCGCCGATCCGTCGGGCAGGGTCACCTCTCCTCCATGGGAGGCTCCCGTAACTATCATCGTCGCCACCGCAGGTTCGTCGCCCGTACCGAACATGTCGGGCAAAACGAATACGGACAACAGCACCGCTGCCGCTGCAACCGTACCGCTGCCTACAATAAATCCGAATATGCCTTTGCGAATCTCCCCGCGCCCCGAGAAATGGTGGCGCCGTGTGGTCCGGAAGCCCAATTCACGATGAAGCCGACTCAGCGATATGCGAACATACTCGCGTGCCGGACGACCGCTCCGACCCCAATACCTGTCGAACTGCCGCTCCAGCGACTCCTCTTTCTGCCGTACGTCGTCATCCGAAAGGAGCCATCCGCACACTATGTCGCACGAGTCTCCCTTGAGTTTCCCCGAGAAATAGAGGTCAAGAAGTTTATCCGTATTTTTTTTGTCGTTCAGCATTTCCCCCTTTGTCAATAGTAAATAAGCCAACCTCGGGTTTTATCCCGACGCAGCATCTACATTTTGTCTTCTTGGGGGAAGGGAGAATGGGAGAAAAGTGGGGACCTAAACCCCGTTTTGTGAGAAAAAGAGCATCAGCCACAGCGTGATAAGCTCTCTGATTCCCGTAGTCACCATGCTAAGATTATTTCGTATCGTCGAGTCGCTCAATCCGAGCCGTGCCGCGATCTCTTCGACAGACAGACCCTCCTCGTGCCTGAGGCGGAAGATCGTTTGCCGTTGAGCGGGCAGGCCCTGCAAATATATGTCTATCAGAATTTTCGTTTCGTTGCCGATCATGTACATATCGGGCGGGAGGGAGTGGTCGACGTTGCGGCTGCAAAAGTCGGTATACTTCCGTTTCACTTTCAGATGGTCGAAATAGTTCATGGCGAGATTTTTCGCCATCGAGTACAGCAGCCCCTTTATGCCCTTCTCGGGTGCGATCCTGTCGCGATTGTTCCACAGCGACAGGAAAATATCGTGGTTCAGCTCCTTCGCATCCTCCTCGTTGCGGATCAGCGCGGCGATGAAATCCTTGAGCCCGGCGGCATATTTGGAATAGACCGCATCGTAGGCCCACTGCTCTCCGGAGCGGAGCGCGTGGAGAACATCACTGGAGACATCTCTTCTACCGACGGTATTTGTGTAAGTGGCACTCATAAGGCAACTCCCCTCAAAGCTGCTGTTAGTGTTTGCTTTTGTCGATTATACGGATGAAGATGAGATTTTATTGTGCGACGGTGTAAAATTTGATAGTCGACCGATGCAAAAAGAGCTGAAAAATCACTTTGGTGGAAAAATCAAACAACTTCACGTTAAATTATTACCTTTGTCAAACTCAAAACAGTGTGTAAGCTAACCGGAGACATCTGCAACCCCATAAACGCGATATGATGAAGAGTGTTATTTGTAAAAGCCATGACTCGCCGTGCGGAGAATTGATCCTCGGGGCGATGGACGGAAAGCTGTGTCTTTGCGGATGGAGCGCAGGTCGGAGGTTCGGAAGCGACCGGCGAAGAGTGGAACGATTGCTGGGCGCGCGCTTCGAAGAGGGTGGGGCGGAGGTTCTCGATTGGGCGGCGCGCGAACTGGACGAATATTTTGCCGGACGGCGACGCGAATTCACGGTGCCGCTGCTTTTCGCGGGGAGTGAGTTTCAGAAGAACGTGTGGCGGGCCCTGCTCGATATTCCGTACGGGCAGACCGTCTCTTATGGCGAACAGGCGGTGCGGGTCGGGGCTCCGCGGGCGGTGCGGGCGGTGGCAAATGCCAACGGGGCCAATGCGATTTCGATATTTGCGCCGTGCCATCGCGTGATCGGAGCGGACGGACGGCTGACTGGGTATGGCGGGGGGCTTGCCGTGAAAAAGGCACTGCTGGAACTCGAAGCGGGGGCGCTTTAAAAACTCAGGGCGAGGCGCAGGATACCGACCAGGGCGTTCGGGAGACGCACATCCGTGCCCGAGGGATTGATTATGTATTGCAGGTCGGGTTGGAGTGCGAAGTTGTCGCCGAAATTGTATTTGTAGTAGAGTTCGACGGCGGTTTCATGACTGTGGGCGGCACTGTGGAGGCCGGCGCTGTGAAGACTTGCGTTGTGAAGGCCGGCGTGGGCAACGGCGAGACCGAGTGCGTCGCAGCGGTGGCGGCTGAAGAGGCCTTGCAGGTTGGCACCGATACCGAGGTAGAGATTGTTTTCGTTTTTGCTCTTCGGCGCCAATGCGGTCTGGGCGAAAAGTGCAACGCGGTCGGAGAGAGGTTGATCGACCGAGGCGTGGATGCCCCAATTGCCGTCCCGCGAGTGATAGTAGCCGCCGAGTTTGTAGCGCCCGTCGAGGTGGATCTCGCACATCGCAAGCACGCCGTCGCCGCGGCCAAGCGACCATCGGATATTATAATGGTTACGGTCGAAGCCGGTTTGGGTGCCGTCGAACAGTGCACCCTGAATGGCGAAGCGGCCGGTGATGTCCCAACGCGCCACGACACCGAGGCCCGTCAGCGGAAAGATCGGCACAGGAACTCCAAGCGCGATCACCGACGGGGTGCCGAACGAGCTGTTTATGAACTCTTTCCCACCTTCCGTAACCATGAATTCGGCATTCAGGTCCTGCAGGCCCGCGGTGAAGGCGAGGCGGCCCAGGCGTTGGCGGAACCACAACTCGTGGAGACAGGTGTGTTCGCCCGCGTCGATGTTGGAGGCGACCTGAAGATCGCCGAGATAGTTTTCGGTGAGTGAGCGGCCGTGGATACCTGCTCCGTTCACGAAGAATTGACCGCCGCGCCACAGGCCCGCCGCCTCCGTATCGAAGCCTGCGGTGATGTTCGCCATGCCCATAAAGCCGCCGCCGGTGGAGAGGCCGCCCGTGGTATTGTAATAGGTGTCGGCGGTGTAGGAGGCGCCGAAAGAGAAAGGATTCTGCGCAAGGACAGGAAAGGATACGACACACAGGGCCGCAAAAAACGCGATCTTTTTCATGGCGCAAAGATCGCGCTTCGGGCCATGCGAAAAAATCCCCCGATCGGGGGAAAACGGCCTGCAAACGCTCCCCTGAAACGGGGAGTTTTCAATTGTTAATTATAAATTGTTAATTGTTAATGGGCTAACGCGCCGCGTCATTGCGAGGTTCTGCGTAGCCCATATTGCGTAGCCCATTAACAATTAACAACCAACAATTAAATAAAGTCCTCGCCCGAGACCAGACCACTATGCAGTGCGAAAAATGTGAGACCCTGCGCCGTGCGGAAACCCGTCTTGCGGATGATGTTCTTGCGGTGGGATATCACGGTGTGGGTCGAGATGCAGAGGCGGTCGGCGATCTCCTTGTTGGCCAGGCCGCGCGCCAGAAGCGCCAACACCTGCTGTTCGCGCTCACTGAGTTCCACGCCGTCGAAACTCGCCGCAGGGCCGCCGCCGTTGTCCAGACGCTCTACCATCGGGATGAGGATCATGTCCTCCAACAGGCAGTGTTTTCTGAGGTCGTGGCCGAAGGCGAACAGCTCTCCCAACACCGGACGCGAATGTTCGATGGTGCACTCGGCGGGGAGATATTTTACTATGATGTTCTTCAAATCTTCCAGCGCGCCGTCGATGTTGTTGTGGTGGCTGGCGTATTGGTTGATGCTGTACTCGGGCCGGTCGCCGGCGAGCAGACTGTGGATGTGGGGAAAGACCACCTCCTCTTCGTAGCGCAGATGCGCCTCGACCTCGATGCGGTATTTGTCGCAAAACGAAGTCAGGCCCTCGCCGCCCGGAAGCGCCAACACCGCCGAGATAATGCGCGGCATGCGGACTCCGGTATAGTCGAGATGCGAGCGTTTGAGGAATTCCACTATCCCTTCGATCGGGATCGTGCGCAGACTCTCGCCGTCGGGCGTGTAGTCGTCGAAGGTGTAAAGGTTGCACACCAAAACCACGAGCGGAGCGGACAGTCCGCGTTCGGCGCACACCTGCCCCACTGTTTTCTCCCCGAAACCGGGCTCGATGCCCAGACACGGCAACACCCAGAGCAGATGCCCGTCGGTGAGGGCGACGTCCGCCATCTTTGTGTTTTCGGAGAAAAGGCCGTGAGTCATGGTGCAAAGTTACTCATTTTTTCATGTGTATGTTATGTTTCCAAATAGATGTTAAAATTGTTATAATTTTCGCAAAGCGCGGGAAGAGGCGGAAATTTCGACATATAAATTTTGTATATTTGTGGCATTAACCGCGGGGATATCCGGCAGACTTTCCAATCCTGCCGAGCCATCTCCGAATAATAATCCCTATTAAACCTTATGAGAAAAAGTAAACTGTTTTGTTTCGCCGCGCTCGGCCTGTTGCTGGGCGCATCGAGCCTCAATGCCCAGAGTTTCAAACTCGGAACGACAGGCTATCTCGAAAACCAGGGCGTCAATGTGATGGCCTTCGACGACATCTATCCCGAAGGACACCAGGGTGGTGTGGCACTCATCATGCACGGGAAACGTGTGGCCACCAACGGCGACATCCGTTTCGAACCCACTCCGGGACAGTGGCAGCCGCTGCCCAAACAACGCGACCGGAAGATGGACGCCCAAGCCGGCACCATCACCGCTTACATGAGTTATCCCGACTCGGCCAAACATCTCACCGGATTCAACCCGATGATCTATCCCGACTTCGTGTTCAACTACACCGTCAAGGTGAAGGCCGAAGGCGGTGCGGTCAGGGTGACGGTCGATCTGGACAGGCCCGTACCCGAAAAGTTCCTCGGAAAGGTGGGCTTCAACTTCGAGCTGTTCCCGGGCGATCTGTTCGGCAAACCGTGGATCATGGACAGCAAGGCGGGTATATTCCCCCGGCAGCCCAACGGCCCCACGCAGTATGAACCGTCGAACTATCCCAACCGCAACACCGGCAGTTTCAACCCCGAAGGTCAGGCGCCTGCCGAGCATCTTGCCGGTAAGGGTGTATACAGCCCCATTATTGCCGACGATATAGTCGCCGAGCCTTACGCGGTGGGTAAACGTTTCGTGGTGCGGCCCGACGATCCTTATAACAAATACACGATCGACGTGGTGAAGGGCGGCGACCTGAAACTTTATGACGGCCGGATGAACCATAACAACGGCTGGTTCGTAGTTCGCAGCGAAGTGCCCGCGGGTAAGACCACCGGCGCCATCGAATGGCTGATCACTCCCAACGTGGTCAACGAATGGCTCTACAAGCCCGTTATCCAGACCTCGCAGATAGGTTACCATCCCGGGCAGCCGAAGGTGGCTATCATCGAGCTCGACAAACGCGACTCGGCACGAGCTACGGCCACTCTCTACAAGATTACCGCCGATGGTGAACAGCAGGTTGCTTCGGGTGCCGGCGCCGAATGGGGTCAGTTCCTTCGCTACAACTACGTGAAATTCGACTTCACCGACATCACCGAAGAGGGACTCTATCAGGTTCGCTACGGGGATTCGGCTTCGTCGGTGTTCCGCATTGCGAAAGATATCTACGACCGCGGAGTGTGGCAGCCGGTGCTCGAATATTTCCTGCCCGTGCAGATGTGTCACATGAGGGTGAACGAGAAGTATCGCGTGTGGCACGACCTGTGTCACGACGACGACGCCCGTCTGGCACCTGTCAACCACAACCACGTCGACGGTTACCGCTCACCCGCCTCGTGGTCTACCACGAAATACAAACCGGGTGACAGCGTGAAAGGCGTGAACGTCGGCGGATGGCACGACGCGGGCGACGACGATATTCGCGGAACGACTCCGGGCGAAACATACATTCTGGCTCTGGCTTACGAAGAGTTCGATGTGAATTACGACGTCACCTCGATCGACCAGGGTAATAAAGTGACCGAAATTCACCAGCCCGACGGCAAGAACGACATTCTCCAGCAGATCGAACACGGCGTGCTGTGGGTTATGGCCGGTTACCGCGAGTTCGGTGTGCCGCCTCGCGGAACGATAACCAACAATCTTCGCGCGTACACTCTGTTGGGCGACACTTCGGCCTCGACCGATAACATCTTCGGCAACGATGACGACCGTTGGATCTATCCCGAAGAGAGCCCCGCCACACAACTCTCCATCGCCGCCCAGATGACGGCGACTTCGCGAGTGCTCAAAGGTTTCAACGATGAGCTGAGCGCCGAAGCTTTTGCTTTCGCACTCGACATGTGGAACCGCCACGGAGACGATCCGACTACAAAATCGAGCAAGATCCATCTGGCGACCGAGCTCTATCTCACCACCGGAGAAGATGTCTACAAGAAATATCTGCTCGACAACACCGTGTATATCACCGAAGGTCAGGGCCAGGGCTTCCGCAGAGGTGGCGGCATCGGCAGCACCGGTTGGTATATCGGCCGCGCCGAAAAGAAGATGGGCGACAAGAAGTTTACCGCCGCAATTCGCAAAGCCATGACCGGTCTGCGCGAACAACTCGACCGCCAGGGCGCCGAAACTCCATACGGAGTTCCCTATCGTCCGCAGGTCTGGGGCGCGGGTTGGGACATCCAGCGCGGAGGGTACAACAACTACTTCCTGCACGCGTACTATCCCGACATCTTCCCGGCGGACTATGTATACAATGCACTCAACTTCGTATTGGGTTGCCACCCGGGTTTGAACCCCGCTTCGTTCGCATCGGGCGTAGGGGCCGTCTCGGCAACCGTGGGTTACGGTCTCAACCGTGCCGACTGGTCGTACATCCCCGGCGGTGTGGTTTCGGGAACGGCACTGATCCGTCCCGACTTCCCCGAGTTGAAGGAGTGGCCGTTCCTGTGGCAGCAGGTGGAATATGTGATGGGCGGAGGATCTTCGCACTACATGTTCCTCGCCCTTGCCGCTCAGCACATGTTGGCCGACTAAGAGAAGAGAGGGGTTTGAAGGCACTTTTGCCTGAGGACCCCGGGCGTAGTCGGGGAATTCGACAACCCGAAACGTCTTCCGTTTACACGAAAAGAGGGTGCATGATGCACCCTCTTTTTTGTATTGTTACTCCTTATCTTCGTACCCATCGCCACTTGCTTCTGCGCCTCTGTCCCTCACCACCTTGCTTCTGCGCCTCTTGCCCCTCGCCCCTCGCCGGAAACAACAAAGTCCGGAATTCGCTTGTAATTCAGGGTTTTACTCGATATCGCATCTCCGCGGCGGCGGAAGGAGAGGGATTCGAACCCCCGGAAGCTTGCACTTCAACGGTTTTCAAGACCGCCGCAATCGACCACTCTGCCATCCTTCCGGCGCCAAAGATAACACATGCGATACAAAAAAACAAATCCATAACCGCGTCGACACATTAGTTTCGGGCAGGTCGACGGCCGGTTGAAGCGAGCGGCGAGGCGGATCGAAGTCAGGCATGGGCGAGGGGGCTGAAACGGACGAGCGCGCCGGAAACCAGGGTTGCCGGATCATGCCGGGGCGTGCCAAAGCGGTGTGCGGAGTTGGTCGAGGAGCGCCAGATTGGCGTGTGAAGCTGATCGAGGGTGTGCCGGAGCTATGTGTGGTGCGGGCGATTTTGTGCCGTTGTCGGGGAGGGGAGGCTGAGAGGCAGAGATGGTTGTGAAGACGGCCGTGAAGACGGCCGCAGAAGTGATTGCAGAGGCGGCTGCAGGGTGGGGCGTTGTGCGACAAATTCGTGGGGTTCGTCTCATCGCTCGAAGACGTGGGTCGCAATCTCGACCGCGCTCACAAAAGTTACGACGATGCATTCGGCCAGCTTTCCGGCGGCAAAGGCAACCTCGTGGGCCGCGCCGAACGTCTGCGCGAAATGGGTGCCAAAGCCTCCAAGAAACTTCCCCGCCGCCCTGCTTGACGAGAGTGAAGAGTGAACTGTTCTATATTTGCGGAACTACGCAATCTTGCCGGGGCGGTTACGGGTGGTCGCGGGTAGTTATGAGTGTTTGCGAGTGGTCGCGGGTGATTGCAGGTGTTTGCGAAGACGACCACGGAGACTGCTGCGGCCGTTAAGTCCGATTTCTCGACGCCGATATCCGAGGTCAACCCTCAAATCCGATTCGCAAAAATATTTTTTTTGACGGCACCCCCTATTTTTTAGGGGGTCTGATCTCAAAAAACACGATTTTTCGCGACGCACCCCCTAAAAAACAGGGGGTCATGTCCGAAAAAATGCACTTTTTCACGACATACCCCCATTTTTTGCAAAAACGACCCGCTTCGAAACGGCCCGCTTGGAAAACAGCCGATCGACCTCAAAAAAACCGGAATGCGCGCCCGTGTATTTTCTTTATTTCAGAAGTCCGTCCAGCACCGGTTTGATGATCTCCTCCATCCGATCGTACCCCGCGGAAGTGGGGTGGATTCCGTCGTAAGCGAGCTCGGCAGGCAACCCGTCGCGCTCGTCTGCCATCGCCGAAAAGTAGTCGACCCAGGTCGCACCGTTGGCTTCGGCCCACCCTCGAAGAATGGCGTTGAGCGCGCGCACCTTGCCCGGAACATCGGTAATTTCCTTCCGCCACGGGTACTCCGCAGCCGGAAGAACGGAGCAAATCACCGCCTCGATGCCGTGGATTTTTGCAAGTTCGGCCATCGAAATAATGTTGCCGGCGATATTTTCGATAGACACAAATCCTTGATTATGAGCAATGTCGTTGGTGCCGGCAAAGATCACCACCGCCCGCGGTTCGAGATCGAGCACGTCGGCTCGGAAGCGGGCCAGCATCTGCGCGGTCACCTGTCCGCCGATGCCGCGGCCTACATAATTGTTCTCGGCGAAGAAGGCGGCGTGCTGACCGGCCCAGCCGTCGGTGATCGAGTTGCCCATGAAAACGGCGTCGGGTTTTACACCCAGATTTTTTAGTTCGACATTGCTTTGGGCGTAACGTCCGTAGTTGGCCCAGTCGTGATCGCCTTGTGCAAAAACGGTGTTTGCGGCAAAAATCATTGCGAAAATAATCAGATAATATTTCATGGTGTTACGGGGTGATTTAGTGAATATTTAGTACGGAATTGTTATTGGCCATTTTACGCTCCTGAAAATCATCCGAAATGGCAGGCTCGGAAGCTGAAAATTGCATTTTCGTGACTTTTTGTGCTATCGTTCGTGGCTTTTTATGCTATAAATTTGACTTTTCGCTACCATTTCGGGCTGTTTCCGGTGTTCCGGCCGAATTTTGAACGCCGCAAATTACTCCCATTCGATGGTTGCGGGCGGCTTCGGGCTGATGTCGTAAACCACTCTGTTTACGCCGTTTACGCCTTTCAGAATGTCGTCGGCGACCTTCGAGAGGAACTCCCACGGTAGTTGCACCGGCTCGGCGGTGACAGCGTTGACTGAATTCACAACTCTCAGTGCCACAGTGCTTTCGAAAGTCCGTGCGCCCCCCGTCACCCCCGTGCTGCGAACCGGTAACAGGATCACTCCCGCCTGCCAGACCCGGTCGTAGAGCCCGGCGGAGCGCAACGCGTCTATAAAAATTTTGTCGGCATCCTGGAGCACTGCGATTTTTTCGGGGGTCACTTCGCCGAGCACGCGTACACCCAGTCCTGGGCCGGGAAATGGGTGACGTCCAACGAGTTGCGCACTCATTCCGAGTTCACGTCCGACCTCTCGCACCTCGTTTTTATAGAGCATTCGGAGCGGTTCGACGATTCGCAGATTCATCTTTTCGGGCAGCCCGCCGACGTTGTGGTGGCTTTTGACCGCGACGCCCGGCTGCTTCGGCGAGAACGATTCGGAGATGTCCGGGAAGATCGTTCCCTGTGCCAACCATTTGATATCGTGTAATTTGACCGCTTCAGCCTCGAACACTTCGATGAAATCGCGGCCGATGATCTTGCGTTTGGCCTCGGGGTCGGCCACACCGCTCAGGTCGCCGAGGAATTTTTCGCCCGCGCGAACACTCGTAACATTCAGTCCCATACCCTGATACGCCTCCAGAACCTCGTCGTGTTCTCCCTTGCGCATGAGGCCGGTGTCGACGAAAATACAGTGCAGCCGTGCGCCGATCGCACGATGCAGCAACACCGCCGAAACCGACGAATCGACCCCGCCCGAGAGTCCCAAAACAACGTTATCGTCGCCCAGTCCGGCCTTCAGTACAGCCACCGTTTCGGCCACATAACGCGCTGGATCCCAATTAGTTTTATCTTTTTCTTTCCTCTCCACCAACTGCGCGGTCGGTGTGCCAAAATAACGATCGTCCATATTTTCTTAAGTTTTATTTGTGCCGGTTGTATGCGAGTTGTGTGCGGGTTATGTGCAGTTTGTATACGAGTTGTGTACGGGTCTCACGCGGGTTTTATGCGCGAATCGAGGCACCCGCCTGTTTTTCGAATTGTGTGATCAGGTTCGCCATCACTCGGTCGATCGCGCTGTCGGTGAGCGTCGCCGTGCGGTCTTCGAGCGTGAAACTCAGCGCGTAAGACTTTTTGCCTTCGGGCAGTCGATCGCCCTCGTAGACGTCGAACAGCGAGACTGATTTCAGTAATTTTTTCTCCGTGGCGAGGGCGATTTCGCGCAGTTTTCTGAATGTTGTGCCCCTGTCGACCAGCAACGCGAGGTCGCGTTTGACCGACGGGAAGCGCGAAAGTTCCTCGGCGCGGGTGGTCAACTTGGCTGCGGCGCGCGCAAAATGGCCGAAGTCCATCTCCAGGAACCACACCGGCGCCTTGATGTCGAGCGCGGCAAGCAGGCTCGGCGAAACGGCGCCCATTTGCAGTAACTGCTTGCCATTCAGTCGATACGAGATCGCTTCGGAAAACAGGTCGCTCTCCAACGGATCGCATTGCATACGGTCGAGATCGAATCCGAAGCGTCCGACGAGCCTCTGCGCGATGCCTGCGAGGGTGAAAAACGAGCTTTTTTCGGCGCTGGAATTCCACGATGGCTGCGTGTCGAGGCCCGTCACCGCGATTCCGAGGCGGTATACCTCTTTATATGGGGCGAGCAGGTTTTCTGAAACGGAGCCTTGGAGACCGACGCATGTATTTTCTGAAGCGCCGCTCACTCTCGCTCCCGGGGGCGCCTCGTGGTTTTCTGAAGTATGCCCCTCGGTTTTTGCCGCGTCGTAGAAGTAGCAATTGCCGAATTCGTAGAGCTTGAGGTCGGCATTTCGACGATTAGTGTTGAGTGCTATGGCCTCCAACGCATTGAACAGCAGTGTTTGACGCATCACTCCGAGGTCGGTACTCAGCGGATTCATTATCTTAACGCACGAGGCCAACGGATAGGCACGAAGCCCCTCGTAGTACGCCGCGCGCGTGAGAGAATTGGACATTATTTCTGTATATCCGTTACTTGTAAGAAAATCCGAAGCAGCATTTTGCAACCGGTCGCGATCGAGCCGCGGAGCCACTGTCAGCGACGAACGAAAACGCGCCGGCTCTTCGACATTGTTGTAACCATAGATGCGCAAAACCTCTTCTATGAGGTCGGCTTCGCGCTGAACATCAACACGATAGCGTGGAACGGCAACGTTCAGCAGGTCGCCGCCGACATGGTCGAAACTTTCGACCTCCACACCCAGCGCAGCGAGAATTTCGAGTACAGTTCTGCGAGGTATCTCTTTGCCGATCAGTCTGTTGGCGCGTGAAAACGAGAACTCGAAGCGGAACGGCTCGAACGGCTCGGAGCAGATATCGACGATATCCGAAGAGATTTGCCCACCGGCTAACTCCTTGTATAACAGCGCGGCACGCTTCAGCGCGTAGACGGTGATGTCGGGGTCGACGCCGCGCTCGAAAAGAAACGACGCATCGCTGTTAATTCCCTGACGCCGAGCGGTTTTGCGAATCCAAACGGGGTCGAAACAGGCGCTTTCGAGGAAGATCGAGGTCGTCTCCGGGCTCACACCGCTGTCCGCGCCGCCCAGCACACCGGCGATGCACATCGGCTGCCCGTCACCGTCGCAAATCGCGAGGTCTTGCTCTGAAAGTTTTCTGGATACGCCGTCGAGCGTCATCAGAGGCGTTCCTTCGGGGCAGGTACGCACCACGACGCGGCTGCCGGAGATCTTCGCGGCGTCGAAAGCGTGGAGCGGCTGGCCCAACTCGTGAAGCACGAAGTTGGTGATATCCACCAGGTTATTGTGCGGATTGAGGCCGATCGTGCGCAGGTGCGACTGCATCCACTCGGGCGACGGGCCGAATTTCAGTCCCGTGATCGTGACGCCGGCGTAACGAGGCGCACCCTCGCGACAGAGCACTTCGACGGGGATTTCGAGCGAGTGGTTGTCGACGGCGAACGCCTCCACCGAAGGCCGGCGAAGCTTGACCGACTCGCCGCGCGCCTGCAAAAAAGCCACCAGATCGCGCGCCACGCCGAGGTGCGATCCTCCGTCTATCCTGTTGGGTGTCAGGCCTATTTCGATCATCCAATCCTCGCGCAGGTCGAGCTGTCGGATCGCCGGAGTGCCGGACCGGGCGTCCGCGGGCAGCACCATGATGCCGGCATGGCTGTCGCCGATGCCCAACTCGTCCTCGGCGCAAATCATGCCGTGGGACTCGACGCCGCGGATCTTACTTTTCTTAATTTTGAAGCTCTCGGTAGAACCTTTCGGATGTAGTTCGGCGCCGATTGTTGCGACCAGAACCCGCTGACCGGCGGCCACATTGGGCGCGCCGCAAACGATCTGTAACACTCCCGAAGCGCCAACCGCAGCACCTGCACTCTCGCCCGAAGCCGCGCCATCGCCCGAACCCAAGCCTGAACCCGAACCCGAGCCCGAATCCGCACCCGAACCCGAACCCGAACCAAAACCCGACCCCGTCCCCACATCGACCGTTGTGACATGCAGATGGTCGCTGTCGGGATGGGGAACGCAGGTCAGAACCTCGCCCACGACAACCCCCGCAAGGCCGCCCGGGATCGCCTCGATATGTTCCAGACCGTCGACTTCGAGGCCGGTACTTGTCAGAATGTCAGCTATCTCGGCGACGGACAGACGTTCGAACGCCTCACCCTCGACCCACTCATGCAGCCAATTGTATGATATTTTCATCGCTTTTTCGGATATTTTCGGATTATTTCCGATTTTGACCGCGTAAAGTTAGTCAAAAATTTTTTGGTGTGGGATTTGAGTACTACTTTTACAACAAAAATATCACACGCCATGACAAAGATCAATCAACCGCATGCTCCGTTCGCTATGCCCGCATTGGGGTGGGAACGCGACGCACTTGCTCCGCACATCAGTGCCGAGACTATTGATTATCACTACGGTAAGCATCTGCAAACCTATGTGAACAATCTCAACAATCTCATCGGCGCGAGCGGCGGGGGTGGCACAGGAAGCTCCGGAGGCACGGGAGGCGATGTCAACCAGGTCAGCGAATTCGCCGCCGCAAGCCTCGAACAGATCATCGCCCGCGCAAAGGGGCCCGTTTTCAACAACGCCGCCCAGGTGTGGAACCATTCGTTGTACTTCGCGCAACTCTCGCCCGCGCCGCAGACCAGACCCTCGGGTGCCCTCGCGGCAGCCATCGAACGCGACTTCGGCTCGCTGGAGACATTCGTCGAAAAGTTCACCGCCTCGGCGCTCTCCCTGTTCGGTTCGGGATGGACATGGCTCGCGGCCGACAAACCGGGCGGAAAGCTCGAAATCATCAACGCGCCCAACGCCGGAAATCCGCTCACCGACGGCAAGTTGCCCCTGATGGTGATCGACGTGTGGGAGCACGCCTATTATATAGATCACCGGAACGCGCGCGCGGGCTCGATCGCGGCGTTTTGGAAAATTCTCGACTGGAAGGTTGCCCAAGAGAGATATTAGTCCTACTTTTGCGCCCGTAAATTAACGCGCATATTATGATGGGCTGGTTCGAAAATCTGTTTCTGGGCGAAGGCATCGCCCACTCCGTTCTTGTGATAGCGCTCGTGGTTGCGGTCGGTGTCGCGTTGGGTAAAGTCAAAATCGCGGGTGTGTCGCTCGGTGTGACCTGGGTGCTGTTCGCGGGGATTGTCGCATCGCATTTCGGGATGACTGTCTCGGGCGAGGTGCAGCACTTTGTCAAGGAGTTCGGGCTGATCCTGTTTATTTTCGCACTCGGATTGCAGGTCGGGCCCGGGTTCTTCTCGTCGTTCCGAAAGGGTGGTATGAAGCTGGTCGCGTGGGCCGTGGTGATAGTTCTGCTGGGCGTGGGTACGACGGCGCTGATCTCGATCGTCACCGGTACACCCATCTCGACCATGGCGGGTGTGATGTCGGGCGCGATCACCAACACTCCCGGTCTGGGCGCTGCGCAAACAGCCTACGGAGATATGCATGGCGGAGCGGTCGACCCCTCGATCGCGAACGGATACGCCGTGGCCTATCCCATCGGCGCGGTCGGGGTGATACTGTGCATGCTGCTCTTCAAGTCGATGTTCAAAGTGAAGTTCGACCAGGAGACGGCCGCGCTGGCCGCCGCATCGGGCGAGGTGCATCATACCGAAAGGTTGTCGATATTGCTGACCAACACGAATCTTGTGGGCAGGACGATCGCCGACGCCGGAGCACTGCTGGTGCGCAATTTCGTGGTCTCGCGGGTGAGACACTCCGACGGGGTGATCGAAATCGCAAGCTCGGGCACGGTACTGCGCGAGGGCGACAAATTGCTGATCATCTGCGACGAGGCCGACCGCGACGCCATCATGACATTTTTCGGTGTTCCGGCCACCGATCTGCGGGCGGGCGACTGGGTGAAACTCGACACACACTTCGTGTCGCGGTCGGTGATGGTGACAAAGCCCAATATCAACGGAAAACGGCTCAGCGAACTCAAACTGCGCGGACACTTCGGGATCAACGTCACCCGTGTCGCCCGCGCAGGCATAGAACTGGTCGCCGCGCCCGAACTGCAACTCCAGATGGGCGACAAACTCACGGTCGTCGGCACCGAAGAGTCGATAGGCAGCGCCGCCGCCTTTCTCGGAAATCAAACCACCCATCTGCGACACCCCAACCTGGTGGCCATATTTGTCGGGATCACGCTCGGCGTCGTGCTCGGTTCGATACCCATTTTCGTTCCGGGGATGCCCGAACCGCTGAAACTCGGACTCGCCGGCGGCCCGCTCATCGTCGCGTTGCTGTTCGGACGCTTCGGGCCGCGATACAAACTCATCACCTACACAACCATGAGCGCGAACCTGATGCTGCGCGAGGTGGGCATCTCGCTGTTTCTGGCCTGCGTGGGGCTCGGTGCGGGCGGCACCTTCGTCGACAGCATCGTCGGAGGCGGATACCGGTGGGTGTTGTACGGGGCGATCGTCACCATCGTGCCGGTCCTGATAGTCGCGATACCGCTGAGGATCTGGGGCCGGATGAACTACTTCCGTCTCATTGGCCTGGTCGCGGGGGCGCACACCAATCCCATGGCACTTTCGTACGCAAACTCGCTCGGCGGCAACGACCAGGCTTCGGTCGCCTACTCGACGGTCTATCCGTTTACGATGTTCCTGCGCATTCTCGCCGCTCAGGTGCTGGTGATGCTTGCGATTTAGATTTCAAACGGGTCGGCGGAAAGGATATCGCCGAGCCATTCACTGCGCGTTCCATACGGCCGGCCGAAAGCTGAAAAGTGTCCGTGCCGTACTCACGCTTCGTTCATTATTCGGCGATACCCCTCCCGCCCCTCTTGGTACAGGTGATGCTGGCGATTTAGCCCTCCGTCGGGTTGTCCATGCGGCCCATGAAGAGGATCGCTCCGGTGCTGCGTTCGCGGATCAGGTAGAGGAACGGGCGGTCGGCGATGAAAGAGGGCGGCACGGAGGTCGTTTCTATGCCCACGATAGTGACGGCGGCGGCCTCGGTACCCTCCTCGTTTACTTCTACGAAAGTTTTTTGTCTGATCTCGGAGACCACAAGACGCGGATCATCGTTGATACCGGTGAGACTGCCCTCGCCAAAGATTCGCCGGATGCCGAGATTCGCGACGGCGTCGTTCAACCCGAATTCGCACTCCTGTTTCCAGCGCGGGATCGACACCGGCCAACTCTTGTCGTACAACCCGTCCACTATTTCACTGTACATGTCGCCGTCGAGCGAAGCTACCAGATCGTCGAGCGAATCATCCATACGCGAAGGCATCATGATCATCATGCTGAACGCGCCATTGCCGTACGGCAGATCGACACACTTAACCCTTTCGTCTCCGTATGAGGGTATGGTGCCATTGCTTAGGGACATCATCTTAACGCTCCTGGTCGAGCCGTCGGCCAAATAGAAATTCGTGTCGCGGGTCTCTGCCTTGTTGAACTTGAACTTCCACTGCCCCTTGAAGTAGACGGCGTTAATGAGGTACATCACCACGTCGGTCGGGATCACATCGAGGATCTTCGGTATGCGGTTGTTCGTGTTGTCGGCACACCATTTGTTGATCGCGTCGACGGCCGCCTGGTCGAACGGCAGACTACGCACCTCGGCGTTGTAGTACTCGCGGTTGACGTCGTAGAACGGCGGTTTGACCTGATAGCCCTCGCGCGCCCAGATCGAGTTGGCGATCGCAAGCGCCGTGCGCGGATCGGCCTGGAGCAACGCATCCATGAGAGTCCGGTAGTGGTCGTTGATCTCCTGGGCGGTGAAGTCGCCCATGCCGAGCGCTTCGGCCATCTCCGCCGCTGCTTCGGGCGAAGTGCCGTTGTAGAGCATCCCGAGCGCCATCGTCAGACTCAGCGGCGAGACAAATGCGTTGGCTTTCTTGTCGTCGGGCGCCGTGGCGATCGTCTGGCGGAAGAAATCGAACGCGAAGGCGTTGTCGGCCGCAACTTTTTGGGCGCCGCGGGTGGTCAGCTCGATTGTTTTCGCGGGAGGCACAGGGCCGTCGTCGGCGGGCGAGGAACACGAGACGGCGGCGGTTGCAAAGATCACAATGGCCGTAACGGCCGCAAGGATCGCTAAACTCGATGGAATGATACTTTTCATGGCAGTTTGTAGTTTTTTCAGTTTTTTTTGGCGGGTTCCTGTTTAATAGGGAGGTGCACCTCTGATCGTTAAATCCGAAAACCGGGAAATCTTGCATCCGGAGACGGTGATTTTTTCTATTTTTTTCCGACCCCTTCAATCCTGTCGAGCGAAACATACCATAGATAGCCCTCGACGTCGGTGTAACCCATCGCCCGCAACAATCGCATGTACTCGCGCAACTGCTCGCCGTGTTCGGGGCGGCGACGGCTCCCGAACTTGTAATCTACCACCACCGCCCGCGTGCCCCGCATCATCACACGGTCGGGTCGGCGCGTGATCGGGAAGGGCGGCGCAGTGATATTCCGGTCGACCTCCGACGCCGTAGAACATACTTCACTCGCGGGCTTCGTCTGCGAAAAACAAGACGGATCCCCAAGTGCCGGGTACGTTTCAGAGCCCGAAGAACGGGCCGCGATCTCCGACTGCAAATAACAGGCTTCTCCCACCGGCTTCGATCGCCGCCGGGGAAGAACTATGTCACCCTCGTTGCGCACCTCCGTCCACTCGCCGGAAAACCATCCGGCCACCAGCGGATTCCTGAACGCCCGCTCGATAATATGCTGTAAATAAGTGTATTCGCGCCGCGAAATCAACCCCTCCGACAACATCCGCGACAACGCCCGATCGACATCCGACGACGTGGCCGCACGCTCGAACGCCCGATGCATCAAAACCCCGAAATCGCGCCGCGACAAACCCGATGTCGGTACTTCTTTCTCGGTGCCGTCCCGTCTCGCCGTCTCGCTCTTTACCGCCGCCCCATCGCCCCATCCCGCCACCTCGCTTCGCGCCGCCCCATCGCCCCATCCTGTCACCTCATCCAATCCTGCGGCGCCATCCCGTCCCGCCGTTTCGCTTTGTGCCGCCACATCATTCCATCCCACCACCTCATCCAATCCTGCGGCGCCATCTCGTCCTGCCGCATTCGATGTTGCTGCGCCATCCCGTTTCGCCGTCTCGCTCCACGCTGTCGCATGGCCCCGCTCCGTCACCTCGCCTCGCGTCCCCTCGCTTCGCCCTGCCGAACCCTCCTCAATCGTCGTCCCGTCCAACCCCGCGGTATCATTCCTCCTCGACCCCTCGCTTCGCGCTGCCACCTCATCCAATCCTGCGGCGCCATCTCGTCCCGCCATATCCTCCTCAATTTTCGCCTCATCTTCAGTCGTATCGGGGCCGAAATATCGCGTCGTGGGCAGCCGCAGACGGACTTTCGCTCCCGGACGCGCCGTTGGATACGAACGCAAAACGACCGACCGGAGTGTCGGCCGTACCACATTCTCTGTAATACCAGAAAATACAGCGGCAGAACTACCGGTTCGTGCGGAGGTGTTGTCTGAATTATCAGAGACGGCGGGTGTAGCATGAACATCAGGCCCGACGCCCGCACGATTTGGGTAGAGCGGCGAGCCCCAGACGGTCTCCGATTCAGTAATATTCAGTACTTCACGAAGCAGGTTGCCGATGCTGGCACTACCGTCGCGCGGGTTCGACGAAACCATCAAATGGAGCTCCTGTTCGGCTCTCGTTGCGGCCACGTAAAATAAATTCGTCGCGTCGATATGCGCCAAAACCTGCTCGCGATAGTAACGTTCAGAAAAATATGAGTGCGCCATCGACTCCTTAAAATTTATAGGCCTCGCGCCGGCGCTCTTCTCCGCAGTCGTTGCGTTTTCTGAACATTCGGCCCACACAACAAGCGGGCGACCACGCGATTCCGGCACCATCGACCACGATAAGTACGGTACGATAACTACCTTATACTGAAGACCTTTGGCCTTATGGATGGTCGAAACTGTGATCGCGTTACTCTCCGGCTGCATGGGTATCGAGGCCGACGAACCGCGCTCGTTCCACCACTTCAGAAAAAGCGGCAGATCTGCAACCGAACGCGACGAAAATGTCGTTATCTGGCTGTGAATCGCCTGAATATAAGCGATATCCGACGCGCGGTTCTGCAGCCCGAACCGCAAAACCACCTCCTCGAACGCCTCCTCGGGAGAAAGTGCGGCGATCCGCGCGAAAAAAGCGGTGTCGGACTCAAAATCGGCAGCCGAAACACGAGAGGCAGTGACGATAGGCCTGTTTTCTGAAACATGAGGGGCCGCAGCCAAAGTCGAGTCAGGGGGCGTGTTTTCTGAAACACAAGGGGCTGCAGCCAAAATCGAGTCAGTGGTTGTATTTTCTGAATCACACAGCGGCGCATCAAAGGGTCGCCCGAGCCAACGATTATATATCGCGCGCTGAATTGTGTCTGAAGATTCAGCCGCCAACGAAAGACACGCGATAATAAAACGACTCACTTCCGAGGCTCCGACCGTCAATGCCTCGGCCGTTACAACGTCGTAACTATATGTAGATGAAGGATTTGCGCACTTATGTTCGAGCAGCATTCGGGCCACGCGGGCACCCTGAGTATTGGAACGCACCAACACCGCAATATCTCCCGCACGGTATCCGCGCGACTGCAACTCCTCGATCTGCTCTATCACTGGCGGTGTGTAATTCCCCTCATTATCAGCATCATAAACCGTAAATGTGACATATCCTTCGTCCGCATCACTACGCGGTTTTTGGGTATGACCTTCGTAGGCGGCGGCCAACATTCCGGTCAATTCGTCGGCTTCGTCGGCAGTGAGAGACCCCTCGGCACGTGCATCGGCGAGCATGGAATTCAGTGAAGTGTCGCCCGATTCGATCAGTTTGCGCACTGTAAAGTTACTGAAATCCACCAGTCGGCGAAGACTGCGATGGTTCGTTTCGAGACTCTCGAATTCGACGCGACCGGCCCCGATATCCTCCTTCACGCGGCGCGAAAGTATACGCCAATCGCTTCCCCTCCAGCGATATATGGCCTGTTTGACGTCGCCGATCAGCATCACCGGCGTCCCCTCCTCCGAGGCGATGGCGTTCCTGAGAAGCGGCACGAAATTTTCCCACTGCGAGTGCGAAGTGTCCTGAAATTCGTCGATGAAAAACCGCGAAAAATAGCTGCCGGCCTTCTCGAAAATGAACGGCGTGTCGTTGCCGCCCACCAACCGTGCGATCATGCGGTTTGTTTCAGAGATCGGCACGATGTTACCTTCGCGGCAAATCCGTTCAATATGTCGTTGTAAGTCGGCGAGCAGCAGATAGTTATGGTGATTTTCGCGCAGCAGTTGCACGCTGTTCACAAGACGCAAGTTTTCTGAATACGCCCTCTCCAAATCGACAAGCATAGGCCTCAGCGTCGGTATCAGCTCCTCGACAACCCCGCGATCGGGCGAATTGCGGACAACCCATGCCGACGGATCGTCACTTTCCGCAGCCTCGCGTGCCGCCGCTGAAAGCGGGATGAAAGCGCCCGCAGCAACCTTCGCAAGCCACGGAACAATGCCTCGGGAACGTCCCTTAAAATCGTCAGCCGATAAACCTGTTGAATCTATAACAGACAGAAAATCAGCAGCTTTGGTGCGCATTTCGGCTTGTGCACGTGCGGCCTTTTCTACCACTGATTCGAGGACGCCCGAGGTCGGCAGGGTAACGACAGCGGTTTTGGCGTCATTGATGGCGTCGGTGGTGTTGTCGGTAGTGTTGGCTGCGGCGATGGAGTCCGTGGTGTTGATGACGCCAGTGGTGACGGTGTCGGTTGCAGTCAGTATGTTTTCTGAATTACGCAGAGGGGTAACAGTGCCTGTTGCAGCGATAGTCTTTTCTGAAATTACGACTGCGCCTGCTGCGCCATCTGAACCCGCTGAACCCGCTGAACCTGCCAAACCTGCTGAACCTGCCAAACCTGCAGAGCCCGCCAAACCCGCATAATTCCCCAATTCGCCTGAAATTCTCTGAAATTCCTCCCCGAAAAGCTCCTTGCCCAACGACACCAACGGTTCCCGGATATCCCAGCGCTTCCCCTCTTCCAACCGCGCCCGGGACGACGAAAAAACCCGATCACGAATACTCTCATTATCAGACGATTCCTCGATCAGAGCATCTGCGGCAAGCTCCAGCAGCGAATCGGTTTCAAGCTCCAGACTGAACCCTCCGTCGACCCCCAATTCGCGCATGAACGACCGGATCAGCCGCTGAAAGAACCGGTCGATCGTCAGCACTGCGAATCGACTGTAATCGTGCAGTATAAGTCTCTGTGCCTCAGTCGCTCGCGCCCGTATTTTCGTTTCGTTGAAGTTCAATTCACGCTGAAGATCGGCCATGTAAGGACTCGGCGTACCGGGCGTGGCAAGTTCGTGAAGCCGCTCAAGAATGCGCGACGACATCTCCTCGGTCGCCTTGTTGGTGAAGGTCACCGCGAGTATCCGGCGGTACAGCGACGGATCTTCCACCACGCTCTTAACGTATTCATAGGCAAGGCGATAAGTCTTGCCCGAGCCTGCCGAAGCACTTATGATCCTGACGTTTCCCATGTCCGATTCCCGACCCTTGATTCCCGCCCCTCGCCCCTCGCCCCTGCCCCTCGACCCTCGCCCCTTGACCCCCAAAATACGAAAAATCTCGGGCGGCACGAGCGATCGACAGTTAACTTTTTTGTATAAACCCAACCTTTTTCACGTGATTTTTACGAGGGCGGAGATTAACAAAGATACAAAAAATCTATTAAGCAAACGCCGGGGAACAAACAAAAGAAACGCCCCGGGCAGGGGCGTTTCCAAAACAAATATCACGGGGGACAAGAAGAATCACGCAGTGTCAACCTCACTCACATCCCCGTCCCTCAGACGCCCCCTCCTTCAGGAGAAGCCCCCCTCAAGAGACAGCCCTTCCTCAGGAAACGCCCCCCCCGTGAGATGACGCCCCCCCCCCGTGAGACGACCCAAGGCCGTCATCAGTCGAGTATCTCGACGCGGAGATTCTTAAACCACACGTCGTTGCCGTGATCCTGGAGTGCGATATAACCGCCTTCGAGGTTTCCGGCGTCATCCATGCCGAGTTTTGAGGTGAGCAGGTCGAACGCTTTGGGCCAGCTTGTGTTGGAGCTTGAGAATTTGCTTTTCTCGATAAGCGCCGTCCATTCGGGAGTCCAGAGGTGGTACTCGACCACCGGTTGTCCGTTTTGGTAGTGTATCACCGTGCCTTGATAGACGGTGATTCCGCCGGTGTTCCATTCGCCGAACGGTTTGGCGTTCTGCGGTTTGGCGGGAATCATGTCATACAGCGAAGCCGACTGACGGTTGCCGTCCACGCCGAGATTAGCATCGAGGTGGTTGGCATTGTCGAGTATCTGGTACTCCGGAGCGGTGATGTAGTAGGGGCCGTCGGCGGCGGGTATCTCCTTTATATAAAAGAAGACCCCCGAGTTTCCGCCCTTCGACACTTTGTAGTCGAACGTCAGTTTGAAGTTCTTGAACTTTGTGCCGTAGATGATATTGTCATCACCTTCGCCGCGTCCGTTGCCGACGATTTTCATGGCTCCGTCTTCAATGATCCACCTGCCGCTTGCGGGCATTCCTTCGAGGTTGTATCCTCTCCATCCTTCGAAGTTTTGGCCGTTGAAGAGTTCGATCGTGTTGTCGCCTGCCACGGCCACATCCGCTGCTTCACCTTCCTGCGCTTTCTTCGAATTGTTGCCCCAACATCCCGCCAACACAACTGCAGTCGCAAGGGTAGTCAAAATAATTTCTGCTTTCATCTTTTCAAAAGTGTGATTGACAATGTTATTTGGGCATGTCGATCAACTTCCACGGTTCGCGGTAGTTGTGTTTGATCAGGCCGTTGGCGAATTCTATGGCATTGACGGGATCGGTCCACGTTTTGTCGAACGTCGGGTGTCCGTCGGTGATAGAGAATCCGTCGGAGATGACGGTGCGTATTGTTTCGTTTGCGCCGATGTTGGTGAATTGCATGTTTTGGCCGTCCCATTCCAACACCTTGTTCAGGCCCTGGAGACGAACCGCCAGCACACCCATCACGACCATTTCGTTGAACGGGCCGGCTTCCGAGAAGTCGGAGTTGGTCTTCACCCTGTTTGCGGGACTTTCCATCACCGCGCGTATGAAGTCGCCTCCGTGACCCTGACCGACTGCGGCGGCCTGTCCGCGTGGAGCTTCCGGAACCCTGCGTGCAACTTTCGGTGCATTGGGCACACGTCCGCTCAGCAGATAGGGGCTCACGCCGTAGCAACCGCAGATCAGCGTGTCTTTCGTGCCGTAGAAAATACAGGCACCGCCCGACACATTAAGGTTTTTGCCGTCGGCGATCCCTTCGGGGCGGAAAGGCAGAATACCGCCGTCGCTCCAGGTGACCGTCACTTCGGGCATGGCTACTTTCGGCATATTGTCGCGTGCAGGGAACACCAGTTTCACCGCCTGGGCGTTGGGCGCGCATTCGGTGAGCAGCAGCGTCGACGAACCCTCGGCCCGGGTGGGATAACCCAACTTGAGGGCCTTGAATACCGGATGGAGGATATGGCATGCCATGTCGCCCAAAGCGCCGGTGCCGAAATCCCACCATCCGCGCCAGTTCCACGGTTGATAGATCGAGTTGTAGGGACGCATCGGGGCCGGGCCGACGAACAGATCCCAGTTCAGAGTCTTGGGTATCTTGTCCACCTTTGCCGGACGGGGCAGCCCCTGAGGCCATATCGGACGGTCGGTGAAGCACTCCACGCGGGTCACTTCGCCGATCTCGCCGTTCCATATCCAGTCGCACACATCGGCCACGCCGTCGCCCGACGAACCCTGGTTACCCATCTGTGTTGCAACCTGGTGGTGTTCGGCAAGTTTGGTGAGCAGTCTCGATTCGTACACCGAGTGTGTGAGCGGTTTTTCGACATACATGCCTTTGCCCAGCGAGATTCCCGTCGAGGCGATCAGCGCGTGAGTATGGTCGGCCGTTGCCACCATCACCGCGTCGATATCTTTTGCCATCTCGTCGTACATCACTCGCCAGTCCCAATATTTTTTCGCGGTCGGGTAGCGGGCGAACGTATCTTTGGAGTAAGCCCAGTCGGTGTCGCACAGCGCGACGATGTTCGCTCCCTGGCCGAAATCACGGAGCACCTGGCTTCCGCGTCCGCCGATACCGACACCCGCCACATTTACCTTGTCCGATGGTGCGGTCTGTCCGACCACGCTACCGAGCACCTTGCTCGGAAGTACGGTGAGACCCGCAACGCCTGCCGCTCCCGCCTTCAGAAAGTTCCTTCTTGAAATTTTTGTCGCCATAATTTTAGGTTATTGTTTTGTAAGATTTTGTTTACAGTGGAAGCTCCTCTTCGGCGTACTCGTCCTTGTAGTAGATCATACAGGCCGCGCCGCCGCGCAGCAACGGGAACATGTGCTCGTAGATGTATTGGTAGGTCATCCCGCCGGCGATCTTTTGCAGGCGCTCGCGCAACAGATTGACCGGAAGCGGAGAGCCCAGCAGACGGAGCGCCTCTTCGCGTCCCGGAACGTAGAGATCCTCTTCGATCATGCGTTTGAGTCCGTGCCAGTCTTCGCCCGCCGAGAAGGTTATGATCCTGTCGCGGTCGAGATACGGGAACATCGTCATCAGGTGTTCTTTAATAGCCAGGGCACGTTTGGCGGCCAGCTTTTCGTTGTCGGTCGTGGTACCTTCGGGCGAAGAGGCTGCCGTGATGGTGACATATTCCATACGCTCCAGCAGCGCCGGATTGTAGAACGTGTGCTCCAGGATCGCAAACGCGCGGTCGTTGTTGTGGCCCTTTTCGAAAACCGGCGATCCTTCGACGAAGTGGAGAATGACCACACCGTTTTGCTGGTCGCTTCCGCCGGGCATGTCGGGCCAGAATCCCGCCTCTCTGCGGTCGGGTTCGACGTTCACCGTGGTGCGGCTGTTGGGATCGGCAACCCGTGTCAGACGGCTGAATACGGGCGAGATCCATCCCGAGCGTATCATCGACCCGGCGGGTGCCGGCTTGCCGTCCTGAGCGGAGAGAGCAGGGGGCATCAGCAGGGCCGACCCCATCAGGCAAATTGCGGTATTAAGCAGTGTTCGATAAATTTTTGTCATAACTATTGGGAGGTTGGTTTTAAAGAGTCCTGAGATAACTTATTTGACATAGGGTGCGACTTCGAGGAAATCGAAGCTCTTCTGCACACACACATCTGCCGGCAGCGGATATTTCTCCACCTCTACGAAGTAATCGTTCATCCCCTGCGCGTACGCCGCCTCGAAGATCGGAGCGAAGTCGATATTGCCGCTTGCGCCGATGATATCCTCGTCCTTGATGTGGAGAACGGGGAAACGTCCGGCATGCTTTTTCAGATACATGACCGGATCTGCGCCGCCCTGTATCACCCAGTATACGTCCATTTCGAAGACGACATCCGCCGAGGTGTTTGCCAGCATGTAGTCGTAGATCACCTGATCCTCGACTGTGCGGAATTCCGACGCATGGTTGTGGTATCCGAAGATCAGCCCCTCGGCCTTGGCCATAGCGGCGATGCGGTTGAAGTAGTCGCACGAAGCCTTCAGCTCTTCGATCGTCTGACCGAGGCGGAACGAGGGAACGATCACATATTTGCACCCCATAGCCTTGTGGTCGGCGATAGCTTTTGCCCACCAGGCGGTATTATCCGCTTCCTGTTCGGCGTCGGGCACACGACCGCTGCCGATATGGCAACTCGAAACTTTCATGCCCAGCTCCTCGACGATGGCGCGGAATTCTGCGGGCGTAAAGCCGTATACCTTGCCGTTGTCATAGTTCGCCGTCTCCAGTTCGGTATAGCCCATAGCCGCTACGGCCGCCAGGGTTGCCTTGGGGTCCTGCGACATGGCTTCACGCAGCGAGTAGAGCTGCAGTCCGATGCGCTTTGCGTTCTTTGCGGGGGCGCAGCCGGTAGTTCCGGCCAATGTGCCCAGGATGCTGCCGCCGACGAGCGCACCGGCGATACCCATAGCGCTCTTCTTGAGAAAGTCTCTTCTGTCCAT
>QMCE01000514.1_pt1 | contig 57887 bp, 48 predicted proteins | sample 1821851 | NCBI WGS metagenome assembly QMCE01 (sample SAMN09453174, study PRJNA476694) | Termite gut metagenome, whole genome shotgun sequencing project. | isolation source: worker | host: Odontotermes sp. | place: South Africa:Pretoria | collected 2016-01-28
ACCACCAGGATGGAGTGCAAAGTATGTTGGTACGTTTATGATCCGGTTGCGGGCGATGAGGAATGGCAGGTCCCGCCGGGCGTTCCTTTTCATGAACTGCCGGAGCATTGGACGTGCCCGTTGTGCGGCGCAAGCAAAGATCAGTTTTTGATAATTCAGGAATGATATGCCGGAGAATATGCATCAGCCGATATTCTTTCCCGATCCTTCGGAGCGTTTATGCCTGGCGTTTCAAATCATCGGGGAAAAACGCATGCAAGGATTGCCGTTTCTCAATGCGGCGTTGCGTGTTGAGGCGGTAAATTTTCGCCCCTGGGAGGCGTTCTGGCTGGGTGTGATGTTGACGCCGTGGGCCGCTTACGATTTTATCGTTGCCCGCGATGAATACGTCGGTGATTACATGATGTGTTCGCTTTTCTCGCCGGTACAGCAATTTGGCGATCACGAAACGGCGCGGTTGACGGCGCAATACGCGCTGGAAGCTTTGTTTAAAAGCGACGCTCCGGCGAAAACCGGCGAGTCGGCGCCGACATTGCAGGAGCGCATGGAAGCGCCATTGTCGAAACGTGATTTTTTGCGCGGCCGTTTTTTACGAGGCGAAGTAAAATAATGCGCGAACTGTTGTTGAAATTGCAGGTACATCAGGAGCGCGTCACTCATGTCTGCGTAGAACGCCAGCAGATTGATATTCAGGCGTTATTGTATAGACGCAGCATTGAAGAGGGAATGAGTTTATTGCCATCGGTGTTCAGCGTTTGCACCCACGCGCAAAGCGCAGCTGCTTGGGGCGCGTTGACGACGGCTGCCGGTGAGAGCATCGACGAGAATACCAAAATGCAGCAGACGTTGGCGGTGCAGGTTGAGAGTATTCAGGAAAGTTTGCGTTCGTTGACGTTTCAACTTCCCGAAGAATTGCGCGACATGCACATGATGTGTCAATTTGCGCAAGTTTGGCAGCAGAGCAATCTTTTCTTATCGCATTTACGCCAGGCAATTCAGCAAAAGGAAGCGGTTATCCCCGATGGTTACCGTACAGTGCTGGTGCGTTGGAATGAATTTTGTGCGACTTACGTTTTTGGCAATGAGGCAGCCGCTTTTTTGGAAAAAGCGGCCGTCGCGCGCAACCTGGGCGAATTTCCGCCAACGCCGGTATGGCAATGGTTTCGTCGGCTGGCGCAAGATATTCCGTTATTGGGAAGGGCGGCTATTCATTCATTGCCATGCAAACACTATCGTTACGGCACGGTTTCCTGGCAGGATTTGACGACACACCCCTATGACGCAAGCTGTTGGTTGCGTGTTCACAAAGAGCCTGCGATGCGTTTGGTCATAGAACGATTTGGCAATAATGCCGCGGCACGAATCGCAGCACGAATGGTTGATGTGGCGCGGACGCTCACCATTTTGTTTGGCGATTACGAGGGGTCGCCATGGGTTCGTGCATATCGGGTGGCCGAGCAGTACGGAACTGCCGAAGTGAAGTGTGCTCGTGGTGTTCTGATGCATCGCGCCCGTGTTGAAAACGGCGAAATCATTGCTTACGATATTTGCGCGCCGACTGATTGGAACCTGCATGAAAAAGGCGCTTTACTGACGCTGGTCGGTGCTTCAGCAAAGGATCAGGAGCGTTTACTGCGGTACGCAAACGAGCTTGTGCAGGCGCTTGACCCATGTGTGGCTTTTGAAATCAAGATTGACGGGACATAAAAATGCATGAGATGTCATTGGCGAAAAGCATGTACGAAATTGTTGAGGAGACCGCGCGTAAAAACAATGCGCGTAAAGTAAAGTCGGTGCAATTTGAGCTGGGCGCGTTGTCACATGCCGAGCCGGACGCTTTGTCGTTTGCGTTTGAGGTGGTAGCGCACGGCACGATTGCCGAAGGTGCGCGGTTTGAGATTATTCGTATTCCCGGTAAAGCATGGTGTGTGCCATGCGGCCGTACGGTGGATTTACCCAGGCTTGGCGCGCCATGCCCGGAATGCGGCGGCCACCAACTGGCGGTGACGCAGGGCGACGAAATGCGCATCGCGTCTATTGAAATTATTTAGCCTATATTCGGAAGATAAAAGAAAAGGAGAAAAAATGTGTTCTACTTGCGGCTGCGGCGAAGGAGAAGTACGCATTAACGATATTCCATTGCATGATCACGAGCATAGTCACGATCATGATCATGGCGATTATCATCACACACACCGTCATGTGCATGCGCATGACCACGGCCACGCGCATCATTGCGGTCATGGGCACCACCATCACGATCATCCATCGTCGAGCGAAGCGTCGCGTATGGTTGAAATCGAACGCAATTTGCTGGAGCGCAATGATGCCGTTGCTCAGGAAAATCGGCGCTTGTTTCAGGATCGCGCGTTATTTGTGTTGAATCTGGTTTCCAGCCCCGGATCGGGGAAAACCTCGCTGTTGGTCAAGACTGTCGAGGTGTTGAAAAAAGACTGGGCATGCGCGGTTATCGAAGGCGACCAGCAGACGCAAAACGACGCGGAACGTATTCGGGCAACGGGCGTTCCTTCGGTGCAGATCAATACCGGCAAGGGTTGCCATCTTGATGCGCGCATGGTACGAAAAGCGATGGATAACTTATCATCATTATCGCGGGGATTGTTGTTCATTGAAAATGTCGGCAACCTGGTTTGCCCGGCTGCTTTTGATTTGGGCGAGGCGCATAAGGTAGCGATTCTTTCGGTTACGGAAGGTACGGATAAACCGCAAAAATATCCTGACATGTTTCACGAAGCCGATGTGATGTTGATCAATAAGATCGATTTGCTTCCGTATGTTGACTTTGACGTTGAACAAGCGATTAATTACGCGCGGCAGGTAAACCCGGCAATTAAGGTGATGCGCGTTTCGGCGACCACCGGCGAAGGCATGGATGAATGGTGCGGCTGGTTGATCGCGTGCGCAGAAAAAGCGTGCCAAGTGCGTGATAATGATATTGACGCCTTGCGTAAGCGTGTTGCCGATCTGGAAGCGCTTCTAAAGCAACAATAGCGGCTTTCTGCCTTTGACCATGTGTGCGGCAACAGGCTCATGAACAGCCCGGAAATCGCAGTCGCGCGCTGGCGCTTACGGGTGCGCGGCATTGTTCAAGGCGTGGGGTTTCGCCCTTTTGTACATCGCCTTGCCGAAAGCATGGCGTTGGCAGGATGGGTACGCAACGATGCCGCGGGCGTTCTTATTGAAATACAAGGCGCCGCGACGTTGTTATTGCCTTTTATTGCGCGCCTAAAAAATGAGGCACCGCGTCTGGCGCGCATCGACGATGTTGCTCATGAGAATGTTGCCGTTGATCCGGTAGCAGATGGCGGCTTTTCCATTGTTTTGAGTGAGCACGCCGGTTCTTTGACCACGATGATCGGCGTCGACAGCGCTGTTTGCGACGATTGCCTGAACGAAATGTTGGCCCTGGGTGATCGGCGTTATCGTTACCCGTTTATTAACTGTACCCATTGCGGCCCGCGCTATACACTGGTACGGCAGTTGCCTTACGACCGCGTCGCGACAAGCATGGCAAAGTTTTCTCAATGCCCGGCATGTTTGTCGGAATATCGGGCAAAGGAAAACCGACGCTACCACGCCGAGCCTAATGCCTGCCCGGCATGCGGTCCTCAGTTGCAGCTGTGGGATATGCATAAAACCAGCATTGCCGGCGACCCAATTGCAGAAGCCGTCAACGCGTTGCAGCGGGGTGCGATTGTCGCGATGAAAGGGTTGGGCGGCTTTCATCTGGTCTGCGATGCACGCAACCGACAAGCCGTAAAAACATTGCGGCAACGTAAAGCACGCGACGAAAAACCGTTTGCCGTGATGATGCTCAACAGCGTGTCGGCACGGCAATGGTGCATGGTAAGCGATCAAGAGGATGAGCTGCTAAATGGGATAGCGCGCCCGATCGTGTTGCTTGATAAAAAAGAAAGCGTGGATGACATCCTGCCGGATATCGCACCGGGAATGAATACGCTGGGTGTTATGCTACCTTATACACCAATGCATTATTTGCTTTTTCATGAGGCGCTCGGCCGTCCAACTTCATTGGCGTGGCTACGGCAAGCGCACGATATGCTGTTGGTGATGACTTCGGCGAATCCCAGCGGCGAGCCTTTGGTGGTGGATAACGATGAGGCGATTCTTCGGCTTCACCATATCGCTGATCTGTGGCTGGTGCATGACCGCGATATTGTCTCGCGATGCGACGACAGCGTAACGCGTGCTCCTGAAGAGAAACCTAAAGAAAACACCGTAAAACGGCCGCAATTTTTCCGTCGTGCCCGCGGTTATGCGCCACAGGCGATTCGCCTGAATTGCGCGGAAAATGCGCCAACAATTTTGGCGACTGGCGCTTTTTTCAAAAATACGGTTTGCATTACGCGTGGTGATGAGGCATTTTTATCACCGCATATCGGTAGTCTGGATAATGCCGCGACGCGCCACGCGTTCGACGCGATGGTTGAGCATTTCATGCAATTGCTGGCGGTAACGCCGCAAGCCGTTGTGCATGATCGCCATCCTGACTTTTACAGTACCCATGCAGCCGCCGTATGGGCAGAGCGTTTTTCTGCGCCGTTGATTGCGGTGTCGCATCATCATGCGCATATTGCTGCCGTGATGGCGGAACATCATTTGGATGATGCGGTATTGGGTTTGGCGTTTGATGGCGTCGGGTTGGGCGACGACGGAGACGCGTGGGGCGGCGAATTATTGCGCGTTGATCAAACGGCTTGCGCGCGCTTGGGGCATCTGGCGCCATTGTATTTGGCGGGCGGCGATCGCGCGGCACGCGAGCCTTGGCGGATGGCCGCAAGCGTATTGGCGCAAACATTGTCTTCAGAGGATGCTCCCAACGCGATCACGACGCATTTTGCGGCGGAAAAAGCAGCGCCGACGGTCGCGACGTTGCTGATGCGCGCCAAAAGTGGAAAAGCACGCCATACGCCGCGTACTACAGGCATGGGCAGGATGTTCGATGCGGCGGCGGCGGCATTAAACGTATGCTCGCATATGCGCTTTGAAGGGCAGGCGGCGATGCAGCTCGAAGGACTTGCGCATCGCTACTTGCGGCGCCATGATACGTTGCCGGTCAAGCCGCTTTATCGGATTGATGGTAATCTGCTGGATATCAAACCGCTGTTGGCGGCATTGTTTGATATCGATGATGCCGAATATGGCGCGGCATTGTTTCATGGCACGCTGATCACGGCGACGATTGAGTGGGCGGCGCAAGCGGCGAAACAAGAGCGGCTTGCGCGTATTGTTTGCGGTGGCGGGTGTTTTATGAACGCATTGTTGGCGCAGGGCGTGCATGATGGTTTGACGCACCGCGGTTTTAACGTTTATCAGGCGCAGGCCGCTCCCGCCAATGATGGCGGATTGAGTTTGGGGCAGGCGTGGATTGGGCTGCACGCATTGAGAAATGGCAGCCAATTCATTATTTAGGAGTTTGATATGTGTCTGGCGATTCCCGCGCAAATACTGGAAATCAAAAACGGCGATCAGGCCGTTGTTGAATTGTCCGGCGTGCGGCGCGATATTTCTTTGGCGTTGGTCGATAATGCCGCGGTGGGCGATTATGTGATCGTGCATGTCGGTTACGCGTTATCCAGGATTGATCCGGAAGAAGCGCAAAAAACATTGCGCGTAATGGCGGCATCCGGTTTATTGACATCAACGGAACAAAGCGCATGAAGTATATTGACGAATTTCGCGATGGCAGGTTGGCGCAGCAGATTGCCCGGGCGATTATGCAAGAGGCCAAGCCATCGCATGTTTACCGCTTCATGGAATTTTGCGGTGGCCATACGCATGCCATTTCCCGTTATGGGTTGAAAGACTTATTGCCGAAAAATGTGCGTATGGTGCACGGACCGGGTTGCCCGGTCTGCGTGTTGCCAATAGGGCGTATCGATAACGCTATCGAATTGGCGCGCGAGCAAGGCGTGACACTGTGCACGTATGCCGACACAATGCGTGTCCCGGCATCAGGCGGTTTGTCGCTGATTAAAGCGAAAGCCCAGGGCGCGGATATCAGGATGCTTTATTCCTGCGCGGATGCTTTGGCGGTGGCGCAAAAAAATCCGCAAAAGCAAATAGTTTTTTTCGCCATCGGTTTCGAAACCACGACACCGCCGACAGCGGTCATCATTCAGCAAGCCAAAGCGCTGGGACTGAAAAATTTCTCGGTGTTTTGCAACCATGTGCTGACGCCGCCGGCGATTGCGCATATTCTGGAGGCGCCGGAATCGCAGCGGGTAGGAATAGATGGTTTTATCGGCCCGGCACATGTTTCCACGGTGATTGGCAGCGCCGCTTACGAACCGTTTTCCGAAAAATACCGTAAGCCGGTCGTGATTGCCGGCTTTGAGCCGCTCGACGTCATGCAATCTATTCTGATGCTGGTACGCCAAGTCAACGATCATCGTGCGCAGGTTGAAAATGAGTTTATGCGCGCGGTCACACGGGAAGGCAACCAGAAAGCCAAAGCGCTGATGGCCGAGGTATTCGAGTTGCGTGATACTTTCGAATGGCGGGGTTTGGGTTCCATGCCGAACAGCGCGCTGAAGATTCGTGGTGTGTATCGGGATTATGATGCGGAACAGCGTTTTTTTGTTTCTTGCCATCAGGTGGCCGACCATAAAGCGTGCGCTTGCGGCGAAATCCTGCGCGGTTTAAAAGAACCGGCCGACTGCAAAGTGTTCGGCAAGGTGTGTACGCCGGAGAATCCATTGGGCGCTTGCATGGTTTCATCAGAAGGCGCGTGCGCCGCGCACTATACCTATGGGCGCTTTCGCGATCCGGCTCAGAATCAGGAAAGGCAATATGTTTCGTAAACGAAAAGCTTATATTCGTCCGCTGGATTTTCAAAACGGACGCGTGGATATGATGCACGGCAGCGGGGGCCGCGCTTCGGCGCAGCTCATTGATACGCTTTTTGTCGAAGCGTTCGATAACGAACTTTTGCGCCAACATAACGACCAGGCGACTTTTGACATCGGCGCCGGACGCATGGTGATATCTACCGATGCGCATGTGGTTTCGCCGCTTTTTTTTCCAGGCGGTGATATTGGCTGTTTGTCGGTGCACGGCACGATCAACGACGTGGCGATGGCGGGCGCGCAACCTTTATATTTGGCTGCGTCGTTTATTCTCGAAGAAGGTTTTCCGTTGGCCGATTTGAAGCGTATTGTCGATTCCATGGCGGCAGCGGCTCGGGCGGCGCATGTAGCGATTGTGACCGGGGACACCAAAGTGGTCGAGCAGAACAAAGGCGACGGGGTGTTCATCACGACAACAGGTGTCGGCGTCGTACCGCCCGGTATTGATATCCGTGGCGATCGTGCGCAGCCCGGAGATGCCATATTGGTTAGCGGTTCAATCGGCGATCACGGCGTCGCAGTGATGGCGTTGCGCGAAGAATTGTCTTTCGATACCAACCTTCATTCCGATACTGCGGCACTGCACACACTGGTGGCGGCGATGATCGATGTCGTGCCGGACATTCATTGCCTGCGCGATCCGACGCGTGGCGGGCTGGGGACGACGCTAAACGAATTGGCGCAGCAATCGGGTTGCGGCATGATGATTCAGGAGAATGCGTTGCCGATCAAGCCGGAAGTCAATGCCGCTTGCGAGTTTCTCGGCCTCGATCCGTTTTATGTGGCCAACGAAGGGAAGCTCGTCGCAATCTGTGCGAAAGAGGATGCGGAAAAATTGTTGGCCACGATGCGCGCGCATCCACTGGGAAAAGATGCCGCGATGATCGGTGAAGTGATTGCCGATGAGCACGGTTTTGTGCAGATGCAGACAGCGTTCGGCGGCAACCGCGTCGTCGATTGGCTGACAGGCGAGCAGCTGCCGAGGATTTGCTGATATCGCTTTTATGGCGAATTATCGGTGGCGCTTTTTCCTGGATGCTGCGTCGCCGTATCGGTATCCTAAAAACATGTGAGACCGGTTAAATGAAAAAAAGCGTATGGATCACATACGCTTTTTGTTCTTTCAGATTGTCTTATGGACATGATTTCTGAAATAGCGGATAAAATTGCGAAACATCATGTTTTTGCCGACGTCTCGTTGCCAACAGCAATCCATTGCTTTTTCACGGCGCGGTTGACGGCGCTGATGATCGCTTTCAACGTGGCCGTGACGATATTGGGATCAAGCGCGACACCGTAAAGTGCATTTTCTTCGCCGATACGTAATTGCACGTAAGCGGCCGCCGTGGCGTCCTCACCGGTGCCGGTGGCGTGTTCGCTGTAATTTAACACGCGGATTTCAAAACCGAAGTGCGTGCGCATTGCCTGTACAAAAGCATCGACTGGGCCGTTGCCTTCGCCGCCGATAGTTTGCGTGACGCCGCTGACTTTCAACGAAGCATTGAGCTTTTCCTTACCGCCATCGCTGTATAGTGTTTGGTGGTTTTCATAGGCCAGCGGCGCGTTCTTCTGTTGTGTGTATTCATCGACGAATACTTGATGGATTTCTTTCGACGGCAGCTCTTTACCGGTCTTGTCGGTAATTTCCTGCACGATCTGGCTGAATTCGATCTGCAATAGGCGCGGCAGGGAAAAGCCAAAATCGCGCTCCATCAAATAAGCGACACCACCTTTTCCGGATTGGCTATTCACGCGAATTACTGCATCGTATGTTCTGCCGATATCCGCCGGGTCGGTCGGCAAATACGGGATTTCCCAAATCGGATTGCCTTGTGCCAGATTTTCTTTGCGTTTGGCAAAGCCTTTTTTGATTGCATCCTGATGCGAACCGGAAAACGCGGTAAACACAAGATCGCCCGCGTACGGATGGCGCGGATGCACCGGGAGCTGGTTGCAATGTTCCACAATGCGCACGATTTCATTAACGTCCGAAAAATCAATACCGGGGTCAACCCCCTGTGTGAAGAGATTCAGGCCGAGCGTTAACAGGCAGACATTGCCGGTACGCTCGCCATTACCGAACAGGCAGCCTTCGACACGATCCGCGCCGGCAAGAAGTGCCAATTCCGCCGCAGCGACAGCGCTGCCACGGTCGTTGTGCGGGTGCACGGAAAGCGTCACGCTGTTTCGCCGATCAAGATGGCGTAACATCCATTCGATCTGATCGGCGTAAACATTAGGCGTCGATACTTCAACAGTTGCCGGAAGATTAATCATCACTTTTTTTTCCGTCGTGGGTTGCCAAATATCGATGACGGCATTACACACTTCGGCGGCGTAGTCTATTTCGGTGCCGGTAAAACTCTCCGGCGAATATTCAAATCGCCAGTCGGTACCGGGATATTCTTTGGCGATATCGCGCAAAAGCGTCGCGCCATGGATGGCCAGGTCTTTGACGCCTTTTTTATCCATGCCGAAAACGATGCGGCGTTGCGCTTCCGATGTTGAGTTGTATAAATGAACAATCGCTCTTTTTGCCCCTTTCAGCGACTCGAACGTTTTACGGATAAGGGGTTCGCGCGATTGCGTCAAAACCTGAATGGTAACGTCGCTCGGTATCATATCTTCGTCGATCAAGCGGCGGACAAAATCATAATCGGTTTGCGATGCTGCCGGAAAGCCGATTTCAATTTCTTTGTACCCCATGGAAATCAGCAATTCGTATAACTGCATTTTTCGTTTGCTGTCCATCGGCTCGATCAGTGCTTGATTGCCGTCACGGAGATCGACGCTGCACCAGATCGGTGCATGAGTAATGGTTCTGTCCGGCCAGGTACGGTCGAAAAGAGGTACCGACGGATATGGGCGATATTTAGCGGAAGCAGGATCTTGGGAAACAGTTTTCATAAAAATGATCGGGTAAGCAAATTGATAAGAAATACCTTTCTTTTGAAAAGGCATGCACAAAACAACGAGAGGGGAATAAAGTTATGCGCGCGCAAGGCGCAGCAGCAGACCGTTCAGCAGAACGGTAAGGAGAAGGTTTGCCCAACGGGCGATTATGTTTCGATTACGCATAGGTGAGAAAATAACGGATTTTCACGGCGAAGGCAATCGTTTTTATGCGATAAAAATCAAAAGAATGTGCGGGATATAAAAATGATGTGTAAAAAGCATGGCGTTATACGCTAGGCTTATTTTGTTTCTGAATCCTTTTGCTCTTGCTCACGGATAAAGGGTAGCGCCAAGCGCAAATAATGAAACATGGACCAAATCGTCAACACAACGGCGATCCACATGGCAATAGTGCCGACCCATACCGTCGAGATATACGGTAAAACTTGCTCGTACAACAACAACGCCGTGATGGCAACCATTTGCGCCGCTGTTTTTACTTTGCCGACCATGGCCACGGCAACGCTCTTGATATGTCCCAGCTGCGCCATCCATTCGCGTAATGCCGAAATGGTGATTTCACGACCAATGATGATCATCGCAAATACTGCTTCGGTGCGTTCAAGATTAACGAGAATGATCAATGCCGTTGCCACGACCAGCTTGTCGGCAACCGGATCGAGAAAAGCGCCGAAGCGGCTGGTGGCGCCCAACGCGCGGGCAAGATAACCGTCGAGCCAGTCAGTGACCGCCGCCAGCACGAAAACTCCGGCGGCAACCCAGTTGCGAATTTCCGGCAGTATCCATGAATCGGGTAGATAACAGACGATCACCAACACCGGAATCAAGAGAATCCGCATCCAGGTTAATGCTGTGGGCAGTTTAAGAATCATAGCGTTTTACTTTTTATATTCTAGCTTGATGGAAATGGCAAAGCATCCATATTCTCATTGATGTTAATAAGTTATTCAATCCCTTCATGCAATGCGCCGTAAATACGTTGCGCCAAGGCGCGGGAAATGCCGGGCGCGCGTGCCAGATCGTCAACACTGGCGGAGCGCACGCCTTTCAAACCGCCAAAATGATGAAGCAGCTCCCGGCGTCGCTTATTGCCGATTCCCGGAATTTCTTCCAATGACGACGACAAACGTTTTTTGGCGCGGCGGGCGCGATGCCCTTGGATTGCAAAGCGATGCGCTTCGTCGCGAATCTGATGCAGCAACTGAAAACCGGGATGACTCGACGGCAGACGCAGCGGTACGGGTTTGTCCGGGAACCAGATATCCTCGTCGCCGACTTTGCGTTCCGGCCCTTTGCTCAGCCCAATCACGGTAAAACGCAACCCTTGGTCTTCGAGGATTTCCCGCGCGATGGCGAGCTGGCCTTTACCGCCGTCAATGACCCAAAGATCAGGCGTCGGCAATTCGTCCTTGACGATGCGGGCGGCACGGCGCGACAGCGCTTCGCGCATGGCCGCATAATCATCGCCGCCGGAGGGTGGCGTAACGTTGAAGCGACGGTATTCGTTATGGCGCAAAATACCTTGATCAAATACGACGCATGACGCGACTGCGGCTTCACCCATTGTATGCGACACATCGAAGCATTCAATGCGCTGCATATCCGGCAGCGCCAACACATCCTGTAATGATTTCAAACGTGTCTCCAGCGTTGCTTTTTGCGCCAGCTTTTGCTCGATGGCAAGGCGGGCATTGTGTGCAGCCATACGCATCCACACCCGTTTTTCGCCAACAGGGCGAGTGATAACGGAAATTTTATGTTTGGCCTGTGCGCTGAATAATTCGATAAATGTTTTATCGAACGTATAGCCGTCAAGCACCAGAAGTTCCGGCACAATTTTCTCCAGATAATGTTGCGTTAAAAAGGCTTCGATAATTTCGTCATATGAACGCTCTATCGCTTGCGTCGGAAAAAATGTGCGGTCGCCGACATGTCGCCCGCCGCGTACCATAACCAAATTCACGGCGACAATACCGTTCTCGACCACCACCGCGATCACATCGGCGTCGCGGGTTTTGCTGTTTTCCACAAACTGCTGCGCATGCAATTGTTGCAACCGCTGTAATTTATCGCGCAAGAACGCCGCTTGCTCGAAATCCAGATGCGCAGACGCTTCCTCCATCTGCTTTTGCAACACGTTCTGAATTTCGCCGACTTTGCCTTGCAGAAAAAGCGTTGCGGCATGAACGTCTTCCCTATAAGCTTCTTCCGTAATGTAACCGACGCATGGCGCGGTACAACGTTCAATCTGATACAACATGCACGGGCGTGAACGGTGCGCAAATACGCTGTTTTCACACGTGCGCAACTGAAATACTTTTTGCAGCAGCGCAACGCCTTCGCGTACCGCGCCCACATTTGGGTAGGGACCGAAGTAATGATTTTTTTTGTTCAATGCGCCTCGGTATAGGCATGCTTGCGGGAATGGATCGCCGGAAAGGCACAGATACGGATAACTTTTGTCGTCGCGAAATAAAATGTTGTAGCGCGGCGAAAGCGATTTAATCAGATTGTTTTCCAACAACAGCGCTTCCGCCTCCGAGCGCGTGACCGTCGTTTCCACTTTCGCGATCTGCGACACCATCAAGCGAATGCGCGGCGGCAAATCGTTTTTTTGAAAATAGCTTGATACTCTTTTTTTGAGGTTCAATGCTTTGCCGACATAAAGCGTTTGCTCGGCGGCATTTTGCATCCGATAAACTCCCGGCTCCTGGGGCAGCGATGCGATGAGCGCACACGCGTCGAAGAGCGTGGCTTGGATGTTTCGATCATCGGAAACGGTCATTTTTTTTGGGGGCGGGCATTGCGCGACAATGGTTACGGAAAGACACGATTTACAGCTATTGTACCGAATCGCCGATACAACACGTCGCGATGGTTTGCTTTTATAATGAACACGCAGAGCGTGCCAGGCTGCCGCTCTTTTCGTTGAAAAGAGAGGAAAGTCCGGGCTCCACAGAGCGGGGCGTCGGGTAACGCCCGACCGTCATACGTTAACGGCATTGCCGTAACCAAAACGAGGAATAGGGCCACAGAGACGAGTCGCCGCCGTTCGCGGCGGCGGGTGAAACGCGGTAACCTCCGCCCGGAGCAACGCCAAATAGGCAGGCGATGACGCGGCTCGCGTAGTCTGCGGGTAGGCGGCTAGAGCGTATCAGTAATGATGCGCCCAGAGGAATGGCAGCTACATCCTTCTCCCTTGGGATGACAGAACCCGGCTTATCGGCGCGCTCTGCTTTTCAGTTATTGGAGGTAAGTGAAACCACATTTTATGGCAAGGGAGCCTAAACGCAGGCCAGCCGCAATCAAGGTACTGTAATGCCGTAGAACGAAATTGTCTGAAGGCCGTTTTGGCTTTTCCGCATGCAAAATCGACCGTTGTGATCGCTGCTTTCTGGGAAACTGGTGGTAATGACAACGTTTTTTTGATGTTTTGTACGAAAAATGCGGATTTTCTTCTTGCCATGGCAAAGTTCGCTATAATTCCACATTTTCCGTAACGCGAGAGTGGCGGAATTGGTAGACGCACTGGATTTAGGTTCCAGCGGGCAACCCCGTGGGGGTTCGAGTCCCCCCTTTCGCACCAGATCAGATGGATTTCTTAGCGCAGGCAAGGATAAAAGCATGCAAGCAACGATTGAAACAATCAATAATTTGGAACGCCGTATCGCTTTGACGATATCGAAAAATAATGTTGAGCAGGAAGTGAAAAAACGCCTCAACAAGCTATCGAAAACGGCAAAGATGTCGGGGTTTCGTCCGGGCAAAGTGCCCATGAAAATTATTACCGAACAGTATGGTGCGCAGGTACGTAACGATGTGGTCATTGATGAAATCAACGCGCGCTTTAACGAAGCGGTACGTGATAACGGGATTCAGATGGTGGGCGCGCCGCGCGTGGAGCCGAAACCGGCGAACGAGAGCAATGGCGATGACCTCAGTTTTTCCGCGACGTTTGAGGTTTACCCGGAAGTCAAGCTGGGCGATATATCTGCGTTTAAGTTGACGCGTCCGGTCGTGACGGTGGACGACAACGATGTTGAGCGGACGTTAAATACGTTGCAGAAGCAGAGAACAACATATACGCCGGTCAATCGCGGTGCACAAAACGGCGATCAAGTGGTATGCGATTTTATCGGGCGCTTAAATGGCGTTCCTTTTGACGGTGGGCAGGGTAATCACTTCCCGATCGTTTTGGGTGAAAAACGGATGTTGCCGGAGTTTGAGGACGCACTGTCCGGGATGAAAGCGGGTGAAACGAAAACTTTTCCATTGGTTTTCCCGGAAAATTATCACGGCAAAGAGGTGGCGGGAAAAACGGCGGAGTTTGATATCACGGTCAATGAAGTCGGTGCGCCGAAAGTGCCGGAACTCAACGAAGATTTTGCTCGCTCTTTGGGAATCACCGATGGCAGTGTTGATGATTTACGCGCTGAGGTGAAAAAAAATCTTGAATTACAACTCGCGCATCGTTTGGAAAATCTGATGAAAGATCAGGTGATGGCGATGATGGGCAAGGTCGTGGAAGCCGCGTTGCCAAAAGCCATGGTCGAAGAGGAAATGCGCTCGATGGCACAGCGGATGACTGAAGAATTAAAGCGCCAGGGCATGAGCGAAAATGATATTCGTTTTCCGCCGGAGGCATTCCGCAGCCAAGCGGAGGACCGCGTGAAATTGACATTGGCAGTACGCGAGGCAGTGCGCGCCAATCGGTTGCAGGCGCAAAAAGAACAGGTGCACGCGCTGGTTTCGGAGGTGGCGCAGACGTACGAAGATTCGGAGGCGGTGATTCGTTGGCATTTTGAAAAACCGGAACGGCTGGCGAATTATGAAGCGTTGGCAACAGAACGCAATCTTGTCATATGGGCGCAGTCGATGGCAACGATTGAAGAAAAACCGATGGCGATGGAAGCGGTGATGGATCCTGCTCTGACTTTCGTCAAAGAGGAAAAAGCGGAAAACAAGCCCGGCGCTTAAAGGAACAATGATGAACGATGTGCGCAATCTCGGCTTGGTGCCGATGGTGGTGGAGCAAAGCGGTCGCGGTGAACGCGCTTACGATATTTATTCGCGGCTCTTAAAAGACCGGATTATCTTTTTGGTGGGGCCGGTTGAGGAAAATACGGCCAACCTGATTGTAGCGCAGATGCTGTTTCTGGAATCCGAAAATCCGGAAAAAGACATTCATTTGTACATCAACTCTCCGGGCGGTTCGGTGACGGCGGGTATGGCGATCTACGATACGATGCAGTTTATCAAACCGGATGTTTCGACATTATGCACGGGCATGGCAGCGTCGATGGGCGCATTCTTGCTGGCTTCCGGCGCGCCGGGTAAACGTTTCGCCTTACCTAACGCAACGGTAATGATCCATCAGCCGCTCGGCGGTTTTCACGGGCAAGCGTCGGATATTGAAATCCATGCCAAGTATATTCTTGCGCAGAAAGCCCGGATGAACCAGCTTATGGCGCAGCATACCGGTAAATCGCTGGAAGAAATTACGCGCGATACGGATCGCGACAATTTTCTGACTGCTGAAGACGCTCGCGAATACGGTTTGGTCGATAAAGTCTTGTCGAAACGGGACTGACTCCGTTAAAGTGATACACCGACGCTTAATGCTTAAGAAAGTCAGACAATGACCGAGCAAAAGAAAAACGATTCGCAGCCGCACTGTTCTTTTTGCGGCAATAATCAGGAAGGGCACCGGTTGATCTCCGGCGAATACGGCGGGCGCAAAGTATATATTTGCGATGCCTGCATTCGCATGTCCAACGACATTCTGATTGAAGAAGAACAGAATGCCGAAAAAAACGATGGTAATCCGTCGCGGCTTTTGACCCCCAAAGAGATTCGCGAAACGCTCGATCATTATGTTATCGGGCAGGAAAATGCCAAAAAACATTTGTCGGTAGCGGTGTACAACCACTATAAACGTTTGCAATCGCAAAATGACGCCGATGATGATGTTGAACTTTCCAAATCCAACATTCTTTTGATCGGGCCGACAGGTTCCGGCAAAACATTGCTGGCGCAGACATTGGCGCGGGTGCTCGATGTGCCGTTCGTCATGGCGGACGCCACCACACTTACCGAGGCAGGTTATGTTGGTGAAGACGTTGAAAATGTCATTCATAAGCTGCTGCAGAAGTGTGATTATGATGTCGAGAAAGCACAGCGCGGCATTATTTACATTGATGAAATCGATAAAATTTCGCGAAAAAGCGAGAACCCATCAATTACCCGCGATGTTTCCGGCGAAGGCGTGCAGCAGGCATTGCTGAAATTGATTGAGGGCACGATTGCATCGGTGCCGCCGCAAGGTGGCAGAAAGCATCCGAATCAGGAATTGGTGGCCGTCGATACCAGTAATATTCTTTTCATCTGCGGCGGCGCATTCGATGGATTGGAAAAAATTGTGCAGCAGCGGACGGTCAAAGCCGGCATTGGTTTCGGTGCGGAAATTGCCACCGCGCAAAGCGAGGTGGGCATGCAGTTATTGCATAATGTCGAACCGGAAGATCTGATTCGTTACGGGCTGATTCCTGAATTTGCCGGGCGTCTGCCCGTGATTGCCACGCTTGATCATCAAACAATATCAAAAACTGTTCCGTATGGAAGGCGTTGAATTGGAAGTGCGCGGCGCAGCGTTGAAAGCGATGGCAAAGCGCGCTCTGGAGCGAAAAACCGGCGCACGTGGTTTGCGCTCAATTCTGGAGCAGATCTTGCTGGATACCATGTACGAGTTGCCGACGCTAAGCGGGCTTTCCCGTGTGGTGGTTGATGAGGCGGCGGTCGGCAAGACCGGAAAGCCGATTCTGGTGTACGCGGATACCGAGCAGCACCGAAGAGCTTAAGCGGAAACAATCGTTAACGTTTCCCCTTGCCGTTATTGGCAAACAGTCTGCCTGAAGGGTTGATAATGCCTTTTTTATCCCAACATATTCTCTGATTTTAATTTTTATCTGACGGAACAATATGGCAACCGAAACCCTTTCCAATGAAAACGACATGAATCAGCAAGCACTGCCGGAGCAGATGCCGCTTTTGCCTTTGCGCGATGTGGTGGTGTTTCCATACATGGTGATCCCGCTTTTTGTCGGCCGTGCCAAATCGATTAAAGCCTTGGATACGGCGATGGAGCACAATCAGCCGGTATTGTTGGTGGCGCAAAAAGATGCAGGCAAGGACGATCCCGGCGGCGACGACCTTTATGCTACAGGCACGATTGCTTCAGTATTGCAGATGCTGAAACTTCCCGACGGTACGGTAAAAGTGCTGGTCGAAGGAAAGCAGCGCGCCAAAGTATTACAAGTATATGAGCACGATGGTTATCTTGATGCGTCGTACGCCATCGTCGATGAAGAGGGCGGCGACGCCAGCGAAGTCGAGGCAATGCGGCGTACGCTTCTCGAGCAATTTGACCAATATATCAAACTCAATAAAAAGATCCCCCCTGAACTGATGGCCTCGATGAGCGGCATCGAAGACGGCAGCCGTTTGTCGGATGCGATTGCGGCGCATTTGCCGCTGAAGGTCGAGCAAAAGCAGGAAATTCTGGAAATGGACAAGGTCTTGGCGCGTCTTGAGCATTTGCTCGGCTTGTTTGAGACGGAGATTGATATTCTTCAGGTGGAAAAACGCATTCGCGGTCGCGTCAAACGGCAAATGGAAAAAAGTCAGCGCGATTATTATCTGAACGAGCAGGTAAAAGCGATTCAGAAAGAGTTGGGCGAAAACGATGAGTCGGCGGATCTTGATGAACTTGCCAAGCGTATTGATTCGGCGCATATGAGCAAGGAGGCAAAGAAAAAAGCGGATGCTGAATTGAAAAAGCTGCGTATGATGTCGCCGATGTCGGCGGAAGCAACCGTGGTGCGCAATTATATCGATACGCTGGTTGGCTTGCCGTGGCGCGAGAAAAGCAAAATCAGCAAAAGCCTGAAAAAAGCGATTGGCATTCTTGATGAAGATCATTATGGCCTTGAGAAAGTTAAAGAACGCATCATTGAATATCTTGCGGTGCAACAGCGTGTGGATCGTTTGCGCGGCCCGATTCTTTGCCTGGTCGGCCCGCCAGGCGTCGGTAAAACCTCGTTGGGACAATCGATTGCCAAAGCGACCGGCCGTAAATTTGTGCGTATGAGTCTGGGCGGCGTGCGCGATGAAGCGGAGATTCGCGGGCATCGTCGTACGTATATCGGTTCGATGCCGGGCAAGATTTTGCAGAACATGACGAAAGTCGGCGTGAAAAATCCGCTTTTCTTGCTCGATGAGGTCGATAAAATGGGCATGGATTTTCGCGGCGATCCTTCGTCGGCGCTGCTTGAAGTGCTTGATCCGGAACAAAACGGCACGTTTACCGATCACTACGTCGAAGTGGAGTACGATTTATCGGACGTCATGTTTGTGGCGACGGCCAACACGCTGGATATTCCACCGGCGCTGTTAGACCGCATGGAAGTCATTCGTCTTTCCGGTTATACCGAGGATGAAAAAATTGCCATCGCCAAACAGTATTTGCTGAAAAAACAACGTGAAGCCAATGGCGTGAAACCGGATGAATTGGTGATTACCGATGAAGCCGTGCGCGATATTGTGCGTTATTACACACGAGAGGCCGGCGTACGCTCGCTCGAACGTGAGATTGGCAAAATCTGCCGGAAAGTTGTGAAAGATTTGCAACTCGACGGCAACGGGAAAAATAACGTTATCGTTGATGAAAACGCGCTGGAAAAATATCTGAGTGTTCGCCGTTTTACCTACGGCATGGCCGAGAAAACCAGCCAGATCGGGCAGGTAACCGGATTGGCGTGGACGGAGGTTGGCGGCGACTTATTAACGATTGAAGCGGTGAGCGTGCCAGGAAAAGGCAAAACGACAACGACCGGCAAACTCGGCGAAGTGATGCAGGAATCGATTCAAGCCGCAATTTCCGTTGTGCGCGCGCGTAGTCGCAATCTTGGCATTGATCCTGATTTTTATCACAAGACTGATTTGCATATTCACTTGCCTGAAGGCGCGACGCCGAAGGACGGGCCTTCCGCGGGTTCGGCGATTTGTACCGCACTGGTTTCTGTGTTGACGGGCATTCCGGTGCGCTGCGATGTGGCAATGACCGGCGAAATCACATTGCGCGGCGAAGTGTTGCCGATTGGCGGCTTAAAAGAAAAATTATTGGCAGCCGGGCGTGGCGGGATCAAAACGGTCTTGATACCGGAAGAAAATATGAAGGATCTCGTCGAGGTTCCCGATGAGATTAAATCGCGCATTGAAATTCGTCCGGTGCGCTGGATTGACCAGGTTCTTGATGCGGCGCTGGAGCGCATGCCGACGCCGCTGCCGGAAACAGAAGGTTCACCCTCCGAAAAAGCCGAGGCGCCCAAGCCGGGGGCGAGTCGTAAAAGAGTGACGGGTACGGCGGTGTTACGGAAACATTGAGCTTCTCCAAAAAAAAGCGGAAAAAGGGGTTTACTGACGGCGACCTTGAGCGATAATGAGCACCTTTGAAGAAGTCACGAATAGGGTTATTTTGAACAAAGTATTTGCTTGTAGTTATTTTTTGAACGTTTCTGACGAAAGGATTGTTTATGAAAAAATCTGAACTGGTAGAAGCTATTGCTAAGCAGGCGGATTTGTCTAAAGCGGCTGCGGAGCGCGCTCTGGATGCAGCAATGGACGCAATTACCGATGCCTTGAAAAAAGGCGATACTGTCACGTTAGTCGGCTTTGGCGCTTTCTATGTGAGCGAGCGCAAAGCGCGTTCGGGATTTAACCCACGTACCAAAGAAGCCATCGAAATCGAAGCGGCAAAAGTTCCTCGCTTTAGGGCTGGCAAAGTTTTAAAAGACGCTGTAAAATAGCGCGCTTTCGTTGATCAGGATGTACAAAGTAGGTTCGATCAAACGAAAAAGATTGCGACGAATGCACAATAGGGTGCTTAGCTCAGCTGGTAGAGCGTCGCCCTTACAAGGCGAATGTCGGGAGTTCGATCCTCTCAGCACCCACCAGAGCTTTGTACATACGTCGAAGAGTTTTTGAGAATTTGGAGCGGTAGTTCAGTTGGTTAGAATACCGGCCTGTCACGCCGGGGGTCGCGGGTTCGAGTCCCGTCCGCTCCGCCACTACGAAAACCAAAGCCGTCCAATAAAGTCTATTGGGCGGCTTTTTTCATAGAGGAAATTGAATTTTCCTGCCCAGTAATGTCCAAAGAAACTCATTTACACCCAAGAACTTTGGGGGTAAAAAAACGTCATGAGTGAGTTACCCCCAGAATGTAAACTAATGCTCTCGTTTTATTGAGCATTCCGAAATGCCATTTTGCGAACATCAAAAAGCGGTGTTTTTGTTGTAATAAAACGGTAAAAATTCCTCGTTAAAGTGGCAGCGGTTTTTAACGAAGGAGAGAATTATGTTAAACAAATGGCAGCAATTATTGGCAGGGGCGGCAGGAGTTTTTTTGTTGGCAACGGCGGCTCAGGCCGTTGAAATAACCGGTGCGGGTGCGTCGTTTCCGGCGCCGCTGTATGCAAAGTGGGCTGATGCTTACAACAAAGCTACAGGCCACAAGATCAATTATCAATCAATTGGTTCGGGCGGTGGAATCAAACAGATTCAGGCAAAGACAGTTGATTTTGGCGCATCGGATGCGCCGATGAAGCCGGACGAATTGGCAAAGAACGGATTGCTGCAGTTTCCGACCGCCATCGGTGGTGTAGTGCCGGTAGTCAATATCAAAGGCATCGAAGGCGGGCAGTTGCGTTTGAACGGTTCGGTGTTGGCCGACATTTACCTCGGCAAAATCACACATTGGGATGCTCCGGCGATCACGGCATTAAACCCCGGGGTAAAGCTGCCGTCGGCGGCAATCGCGGTGGTGCGTCGCTCGGACGGTTCGGGCACATCGTTTATTTTTACCAACTACTTATCGAAGATCAGTGCCGAATGGAAGGAAAAAGTCGGTGAGGGGACAGCGGTACAATGGCCGACCGGACTTGGCGGCAAAGGTAACGAAGGTGTTTCGGCATTTGTTCAGCGGGTGGACAATTCGATTGGCTATGTTGAATACGCTTATGCCAAGCAGAGCAAAATGGCGTATGTACTTTTGCAAAATGCGGCGGGACAGTTTGTTGCGCCGACCGAAGAAGCTTTCAAGGCATCGGCTGCGGGAGCAACCTGGGATCCTGCTTCGTTTTATGAGATTCTGACTGAGCAAGCGGGCGAGAAAACATGGCCGATTTCAGGTGCAACCTTTATCTTGATGCACAAAATACAGGATAAACCGGAATTGGCGAAAGAGGTATTGAATTATTTTGCCTGGGCATATCGGGAGGGCGGCAAAATGGCGAGCGAGTTGGATTATGTGCCGTTGCCGGAACCGCTGACCCAAGCCATTGAAGCTTCGTGGGCGCAAATCAAGGATGCCTCCGCCAAGGCGGTTCGCTAAGGCGGGCATGTTGCAGAAAGGTTGTGCCAGAATTTTATGCGCGGTGTGCGATAACACGCACGCCGCGTGTCGGCTGCCGGTTCTCTGGTACAGTAAATAACATTTATGCAGCGAAAAATTTAAAAAGATGCCCTCGGATATGTCGATTGCCTCATCATCATTGCCGACCCGGCCACGGGTACGCTCGGCATGGGGGGATATGCTGTTTTATCGGGTAACGCAAGGGTTTGCATTACTGACGTTATTGCTGCTTTCCGGCATTATCGTATCGTTGCTCTGGGGCGCTTTGCCCGCCATCCGGCATTTTGGCGCGCCGTTTTTATGGCATGCCGAATGGAATCCGCCGATGGAACGTTTCGGTGCGTTGATTCCGATTTACGGTACATTGGTTACCTCGGCGATAGCATTGATCATTGCGATTCCAGTGAGCTTTGGCATTGCTTTTTTCTTGACCGAACTGGCGCCGGGATGGCTTAAGAAACCCTTGGGAATCGCAGTCGAATTATTGGCCGGTATTCCCAGCATTGTCTACGGCATGTGGGGATTGCTGGTGTTTGTGCCGATTTTTTCCGAATATTTTCAGCCGATGCTCACAAAAACGCTGGGCACGCTTCCGGTAATCGGTGTGCTGTTCTCAGGGCCCCCGATCGGTATCGGCATTCTATCGGCAGGTATCGTGCTGGCGATCATGATCATTCCGTTCATTGCCTCGGTGATGCGCGATGTGTTTGAGATTACACCGGCAATTTTGAAAGAGTCATCATATGCGCTGGGGTCAACTCGCTGGGAGGTAGTATGGAATATTGTGCTGCCGTATACGCGGGTTGGTGTTGTCGGTGGCATTATGCTGGGGTTGGGGCGTGCATTGGGCGAAACAATGGCGGTCACGTTCCTGATCGGCAACATTAATTCGTTCCAGGGATTCTCGCTTCTTTTGCCCGGCAACAGTATTGCTTCGGCGCTGGCCAACGAATTTACCGAAGCGTCGAGCGAATTGTATACGTCGGCGTTAATTGAATTGGGGCTGATTCTTTTTCTGATCACGTTCATCGTACTAAGCCTGTCGAAATTGTTGCTGATGCAGCTCGCCAAATCGGGGGGAACACGGACATGAGACCTGTGGTGTTTTCCTGGTTGGCGTGGCGTCGCCGCTGGTTGAATTATGCGGCGACAGGGCTGTCGCTGCTGGCGATGGCGTTCGGGCTGTTCTGGCTGCTGTGGATCTTATGGACAACGTTCAGTCTCGGTGTGTCAGGATTGTCGTTAAGCCTTTTCACGCAAATGACGCCGCCGCCGGGCGTCGAGGGCGGGCTGGCCAATGCCATTGTTGGCAGTTTGCTGATGGTCGGGTTGGCGACATTGATCGGGACGCCCATTGGAATTTTTTCCGGTATTTATCTTGCCGAGTTTGCGCAACGGGGCTGGTTGGGCGAATTAATTCGTTTCATGAACGATGTGTTGTTGTCGGCGCCGTCAATCATCATCGGCCTGTTCATTTACGCTGTTTACGTTGCGTATCGGGGGCATTTTTCCGGCTGGGCGGGCGTTTTGGCGCTGGCGTTGATCGTAATTCCTGTCGTTGTGCGCACTACCGAGAATATGCTGCGATTGGTGCCGACAAGCCTGCGCGAAGCGGCATTTGCGTTGGGCGCGCCGCGCTGGCATATGATTTTGCATGTCACATTGCGCGCATCGTTGGCGGGGGTCATCACGGGTATTTTATTGGCCGTTGCCCGTATTGCCGGCGAAACGGCGCCGTTGTTGTTTACCGCGCTGTCGAATCAATACTGGAATACCGATCTTGACAAGCCGATGGCGAGTCTGCCGGTGGTGATTTTCAAGTTCGCGATGAGCCCGTTTGAAGATTGGAGTCGCTTGGCTTGGGCTGGTGTTTTCCTGATCGTGATCATGGTGTTGGCGCTTAATATTATGGCCCGTGTACTTTTTAGACGTAAAACCATTTGACGAATTGTCATTTACAGAAATGCAAAAACAAGAGACAGCATTAACCGCGCAAATTTGCTTTCGGGATTTCGCTTTTTATTACGGTGGATTTCATGCGCTCAAAAATATCCATCTCGATATTTACCAAGGCGTGGTAACAGCGTTCATCGGCCCGTCGGGATGCGGTAAATCGACGTTGTTGCGTACGATCAACCGAATGTATTCGCTTTACCCCGGGCAACGGGCCGAGGGACACTTGTCTATCGACGGCGAGGATATCCTGGGCAAGGATGTTGATCTTAATGATTTGCGCAAACGGGTCGGTATGGTGTTTCAGAAACCAACACCGTTTCCTATGTCGATTTACGACAATATTGCATACGGTGTGCGTTTGCATGAACATTTGCCGCGCAGCGAAATGGAAGCGCGTGTCGAATGGGCGCTCAGGAAAGCGGCTCTATGGGACGAAGTGAAAGATAAATTGAAACAGGACGGTACCAGCTTGTCGGGTGGCCAGCAGCAGCGGTTATGTATTGCCCGCGGTATTGCGGTGCGGCCGCGGATATTGTTGCTTGACGAGCCGACTTCGGCACTTGATCCGATTTCGACGCTGCACATTGAGGAGCTGATTTCGGAGCTGCGGGGAGAATTTACCATTGTGATCGTGACGCACAACATGCAGCAGGCGGCGCGGGTATCAGATTACACGGCATACATGTACTTGGGCGAATTGGTCGAATACAATAAAACCGACATCATCTTTTTCAAACCGGCCAAAAAAGAAACGGAAGATTACATCACTGGCCGTTTTGGTTGATATGCGAAGTAGGGCAAAAGGAAAAGCCATGACGACACAACAACATATGTCCAAACAATTCGACATTGAAATGGAAGCGGTTCGCAGCGGCGTGCTGGCCATGGGCGGTCGGGTCGAAGCGCAACTGGTACGCGCCATAGCGGCGTTGTCCGAGGACGAGAATCCGGAACTGCTCGACACGATCAAGCGGCATGAAAAGGAGATCAATCAGATGCAGATTGACATTGATCACCAGTGCGCGCAGATTATTGCCAAGCGACAGCCGGCGGCAGTGGATCTTCGTATGGTTCTGACCATCAGTAAAGTGGTAAACGATCTTGAACGGATTGGCGACGAAGCAAAAAAAATTGCCCGCAAGGCGGCGCGGTTACAGGGAAACGAGCGTCTTACCCGAATACAGTACTTCGACGCAATCCATGCGGGCGAACTGGCGCAAGCTATCTTGCATCGGGCGCTTAACGCATTTGCGCGGCTTGATGTCGATGAAGCGGTTGCTGTTTACGACGCCGACGACAGAATCGACGTGGCGTTTGATGTGATCACGCGGCAACTGGTCGGCTTCATGATGGAGGATCCGCGTACGATCAGCAGCGCCCTCGAAGTGATGTTTGTCGCAAAGTCCATCGAGCGCATCGGTGATCATGCCAAAAATATTGCCGAGGCGATTGTGCAAGTGGTCATGGGGAAAGATGTGCGGCATGCGTCGCTTGAAGAAATCAGGGCGGAAATCGCGGAGCGGAAATGACAACACGAATGACAACAATCTTAATCGTCGAGGACGAACCCGCCATTGTTGAGCTGTTGCGGGTAACGCTCGAATCCGAACGTTATATTGTTCGCGAAGCAGGAAGCGCCGAAACAGCATGGCAGATGATCGAAGAAACATTGCCCGATCTGTTGCTTTTGGACTGGATGTTGCCGGGGCAATCCGGGCTGGCGTTGGCAAAGCGTTTGCGCCAGCAGACGCGCACCAAGGCGTTGCCGATCATTATGGTGACGGCGCGCGCCGAGGAGGCGGATAAAATTATCGGGCTGGAAACCTGGGCCGACGATTACGTCACCAAGCCGTTTTCGCCGCGCGAATTAAAAGCGCGGATTAAGGCAATATTGCGCCGCCAGGTACCGGATGCCTCCGACGTTCCGCTGCGGGCAGGGTTGCTGACGCTTGATCCGGTATCGCACCGTGTGCATTGCGACGGAAAACCGTTGACGCTGGGGCCATTGGAGTTTCGTCTGTTGCATTTTCTTATGGCGCGTCCCGAGCGCGTTTTCACGCGGACGCAGTTGCTCGATACGATATGGGGCAACGATGCCGATATTGAGGAGCGCACCGTCGATGTGTTGGTGCGCCGTTTGCGTCAGGCGCTGGAGGTTTATCACCTAGATGCCATGCTTGAAACTGTGCGCGGCAGCGGCTATCGTTGGAATCCTGAAAAAGGGAATGATGTCGCCGCTCCGTAACCGCGGCTGGATATTGCCGTCGCTCATTATTGTTTTGGCGCTGATCGTGGCCGGGCTTGGCAGTGCTTGGGCGGCGTTGATCATACTGGCGCTGGGTTTTGCCGGAATAACAGCTTTTCATCTTGTACATTTATATCGCCTGCAACGCTGGACGACGAGTTCGCAGGAACATTACGTGCCGCCTCCTGAGGGAATTGGCGTCTGGGGCGATACCCTGGCGGTGCTATCGCGCCGGGAGCGGCAACGCGTGGCGTTTCAAACAATGCAGAGGCGGACGATTGAACAGTTCTATCGAATGGCGGAAGCGTTGCCGGATGGTGTTATCGTGCTGGATAAGCACTGCCGTATCGAATGGGCGAATGTTCGTGCTCAACAATGGTTGGCGCTTGACCTTGGCAAAGATCGCGGGCAATCGCTCGGCAATCTGGTGCGGATGCCGGAGTTTTTGCGTTTTCTTACCGACGGTGAAGATGCCGACGTTGCGTCGCCCGATGATGAAGCTGTCCAAACGCAACAACAAGAGCTGCAGCAGCGCGCGTTGGTCATTCCTGCGGCTTCCGACGCCGGAAAGGTATTGGCGCTGCAACAGGCGCCGTTTGGCCAAGGCGGGCGTTTGCTTCTGGTACGTGACGTGACGCAATATGAAGCGGCGGCGCGGTTACGACGGGAATTTACTGCCAGCGTGTCGCATGAACTGAAAACACCATTGACGGTGATTGTCGGTTTTCTTGAAACACTGCAGGAAACACCAATGTCAAGCATGTCGGAGTCGTCGCGGGCGCACTATTTTGATTTGATGCAAACTCAGGCAAGCGGCATGCAGAGATTGGTCGATGACCTTCTGACATTGTCGGATCTGGAGTCCGGCACGCGCAACAAAGAAGAAGAATGGTTTGCGACGACGCCATGGCTGCAATCCTTGCAGCAGCAGACACAAGCGCTTTCACAAGGCAAGCACATCGTGACGCTGACTTTGCCGAAAGAAGAAACGCTGGTCCATGGCGTACATGACGAATTGGCCAGCGCTTTCACCAACTTGTTGACCAACGCCGTGCGTTATACCCCCGAAGGCGGAAAGATTGAGCTTTCCTGGGTGATCGACAGTAAGGGACGCGGTATTTTTACCGTGTGCGATACCGGCATCGGTATTGCCGCCGAGCACCTGCCACGGTTGACCGAACGCTTTTATCGTGTTGATCGGGGGCGTTCACGGGCTTCCGGCGGCACCGGGTTGGGGTTGGCGATTGTCAAGCACGTATTGCTGCACCACGACGGCGAATTGACCGTCAACAGCCAGATTGGCAAAGGCAGCGCGTTTTCCGTGGTTCTGCCAGCGGCCAGGGTCAGATTAGTCCGGTAACGGGCGGTTTTAATATCGGCTCTTATTGGCGATGCGGGAACCGTGCGATTATTTTTTATGAACGAGCAACTGTGCTTGTTCATGCAATGTCTCATGGGAAAGATCGTCGACGCTAATCCGTGTCGCGTTTTTCAGCGCGGCAAAATGTTTATGTTGTGAGCGGGCGTAAAGCGGATCATAGTGTTTGATGATCAGTTCGGAAAACAGTGCACGCAATTCATTGGCGTATGCCAGCGTTTGCCAGTGTTCAAGCGTGACATTGTCGATATAACCTTTTAGTCGGGAAAGATGCCGGCAGAGATTTTCGTGGTCATCGCCGAGATACGCATAATCTTTGAGCAAATAATCAAGACGGGCATTGAGCGAGGTATTGATTTCAATACACTCGGATTGGTGCATGATATTGATCAATTCCGCAGGAACGGTACAGCGTCCGATTTTTTTGCTTTCCGCTTCGACATAGACAGCGCGCGCAGGATCAAACGATAGGAGTTTTTCATAAACCAGCGTGTCGAACCATTTTTGCGAGGGTTGCTCTTCATTGGGCAGTTCGCCAAGCACCGAGCCTTTATGGGCGGCAAGCGCCTCAAGGTCAAGCACTTGCTCGCCATGTCCGGCGAGCGCGTGAAGCAATCGCGTTTTGGCGCTGCCGGTCGCGCCGCAAATCACACGAAAACGAAAACGCGCAGGCATCGCCGCCAACTCGGCGAGGACGTGACGACGCCATGTTTTATAGCCGCCGACAAGCTGCCCGGCATGCCAGCCGATCAGGCGCAACCAAATCACCGTACTTTGACTGCGCATGCCGCCGCGCCAGCAATAAACCAAAGGCCGCCAGTTTTTGGGACGGTCATAAAGATGTCGCTCGATGGTTTGCGCGATATTGCGCGCGACGATTGCCGCGCCGATTTTGCGCGCTTCAAACGGCGATTCGGCGTACAGCAAACCGATTTCATGGCGCTCCCGGTCATTGAGGACGGGAAAATTCAACGCGCCCGGAATGTGGTCGTGAATAAACTCGGACGGCGAGCGCACGTCGATGATCTCGTCAAAATCATCGCATTGTGATAGCGTACAGCGAAAATCGTTTGTCCGGGCGGGCATGGAAAGCAGGGGTAAAAATGTCAGATCAGGAATTTATCAGATTAACGCAATTCTCACACGGCGGCGGTTGCGGATGCAAAATCGCGCCGGGGGTTTTGCAGGAAATGCTCGGACAAATGGCGCCGGGCGTGATTCCGAAAGAGCTGTTGGTCGGCCTGGAATCGAGCGATGACGCGGCAGTCTATCGCCTGAACGACGCGCAGGCCATTATCGCGACCACGGATTTTTTCATGCCGATTGTCGACGATCCTTACGATTTTGGCCGCATTGCGGCGACCAATGCCATTTCGGATGTTTATGCGATGGGTGGCACGCCGATTCTGGCGCTGGCGATTGTCGGTATGCCGCTTGATAAGCTGCCGCTTTCTGTCATCGGTCGCATTCTGGAAGGCGGCGGCAGTATCTGTCGCGAAGCGGGTATTCCCGTGGCCGGCGGCCATTCCATTGACACGGTTGAGCCGATTTACGGGTTGGTGGCGTTGGGTGTTGTGCATCCGGACCGGGTGCGGCGTAACACCGCCGGCCATCCGGGCGACGTGCTGATCCTTGGCAAGCCGCTGGGCATCGGCATTCTGAGCGCGGCGCTGAAGAAAGGAACGCTTGACGCGGCAGGCTATGAAACGATGCTGCGGCTGACCACGCAGCTCAATCGCGTAGGCAGCCTGTTGGCCGAGCACGACGACGTTCACGCGTTGACCGATGTGACCGGTTTTGGTCTTTTAGGGCACCTTCTGGAAATTTGCCGTGGTTCGGGTTGCCGGGCGGAAATCTCGTTTGCGGATGTGCCCGTGGTCGAACAAGCGCGCATGTTTGTGAAGAGCGGCGTCAAAACCGGCGCTTCCGGCCGTAACTGGGACGCTTATGGCCGGGAAGTGGCGTTAAATCGGATCGAAGCATGGCAGCAGGCCATCCTTACCGATCCGCAAACCAGCGGCGGGTTGCTTGTCGCGTGTACGCCAGAAGCGGCGGACGAGGTGCTGCGACAATTTCATCGGCAGGGATTTGCCGACGCGAAAGAGATCGGGCACCTGGTTGTAGGCGGCGCACAGGTGATTGTCAACCCTTAAACAAATACTGATCCGATACTGGCTTCGCGACAGGCAAGCGGCTAGAATGCACGCTTTCCTAAGCTCATTTATTGTCATAAATGCGAGGCAACATGAACGTTTCTGAAATCCGTCAGCGGTTTATCGATTTTTTTGTTGAAAAAGGGCATACCGCGGTTGCGAGTTCTTCGCTGATTCCCGGTAACGATCCCACCCTGCTTTTTACCAACGCGGGTATGGTGCCGTTCAAGAATGTTTTTCTCGGCTTGGAAGAACGCCCGTACAAGCGCGCGGTAAGCGCGCAGCGCTGTGTTCGTGCCGGTGGGAAACATAACGATCTGGAAAATGTCGGCTACACCGCGCGCCACCATACCTTTTTTGAAATGCTCGGCAATTTCAGCTTTGGCGATTACTTTAAACGCGACGCGATTCATTACGCTTGGGAGCTTTTGACGAAAGTATATGGGCTTCCGCCGGAAAAATTATGGGCGACGGTGTATATCGACGATGATGAGGCATACGATATTTGGGCGAACGAAATCAAGCTGCCCAAAGAGCGATTGGTGCGTATCGGCGATAACAAAGGCGCGAAATACGCCAGCGATAACTTCTGGCAGATGGCCGATGTCGGCCCTTGCGGGCCTTGTTCGGAAATTTTTTACGATCATGGCGAAGATGTACCGGGTGGGCCGCCCGGATCGCCCGATGAGAACGGCGACCGCTATATCGAAATCTGGAATCTGGTGTTCATGCAGTTCAATCGCGACGCCGAAGGCAATCTGATACCGTTGCCTGCGCCTTGTGTGGATACCGGCATGGGCTTGGAGCGTTTGGCGGCAGTGTTGCAAGGCGCGCATTCCAACTACGATATCGATTTATTTCAAAACCTGATCAAGGCGGCGGCTCGGGCAACCAATCAGAAAAAAACGGATTTGCCGTCGCTGCGTGTGATTGCCGACCATATTCGCGCCTGTGCGTTTTTAATTGTTGACGGCGTAATTCCCGGAAGCGAAGGGCGCGGCTATGTGTTGCGTCGCATTATTCGTCGCGCCGTGCGCCATGGCTATAAACTCGGCCAGAAAAAACCGTTTTTTTATACGCTGGTCGCGGCGCTTGCCGAAGAAATGGGCGCGGCGTATCCCGAGCTTGCCCGCGAACAACAGCGCGTTGCGCAAGTGCTTGAGGTAGAAGAGCAGCGTTTCGGCGAAACGATCGAAAACGGCATGAAAATTCTTGAAGACGCATTAAAGCGTCTTCAAGAAAACAAGGACGAAACACTTGACGGCAATACGGCATTTACGCTTTACGATACCTTCGGCTTTCCGCTCGATTTAACCTCCGATATTTGCCGCGAGCGTAATATCAAAGTGGATGAAGAAGGTTTTGACAAAGCGATGGCAGCGCAGCGTGAACGTGCACGCACGGCCAGCCAATTCAAGGTGGGCGAAAGCATCAGCTACCATGGCCCGAAAACACAGTTTGACGGCTACGAAACACTTTCCCAAAGCGCCAATATTGTTGCGCTTTATCGCGATGGCGCCAGTGTCACAGAGTTGCCGGAAGGCGAGTGCGGTATCGTGGTGCTTGATCGTACGCCGTTTTATGCGGAGTCCGGCGGGCAAGTCGGTGATCAAGGCGTTCTCGAAGGAGATGTTTTTGGTTTTTCTGTTGACGATACACAAAAGATCCGGCCGGAAGTGTTTGGGCATATCGGGCGGGTAACGAGCGGCATATTGCGTATCGGTGATGCGTTGCAAGCGAAGGTCGATGGTGCAATGCGTACGCGGATTATGCGCAACCATTCGGCAACGCATTTGATGCACTTAGCACTGCGCGAAGTGCTTGGCGATCATGTTCAGCAGAAAGGATCGCTGGTCAATGCCGAGAGAACGCGCTTTGACTTTTCGCATTTCAACCCGATGAGCGACGAAGAAATCGAGCGTGTTGAAAGTATCGTCAATGGAATTATTCTGGCTAATATCGCGACCGAGGCGCGGCAGATGTCTTTTGACGACGCTAAAAAGCTCGGTGCGATGGCGCTTTTCGGTGAAAAATATGGCGATACTGTGCGCGTGTTGGGCATTGGGCCGTCGTGCGAATTGTGTGGCGGCACACACGTTTTGCGTACCGGCGATATCGGCTTATTTAAAATTATCTCCGAAGGCGGTGTCGCTTCCGGCATTCGCCGCGTTGAGGCCGTTACCGGCGAAGGGGTGATGGCGTATATCAAAGCGCAAGACGCATTGCTAAAGCGGGTGGCCGGCGAGCTGAAAACGGCGCCGCACGAAATCGGCGAACGCGTTAACCAATTGGTCGAGACCGCGCGGCACAACGAAAAAGAAATCGCGCGATTGAAAACAAAATCGGCGGTGATGCAGGTTGAACATCTGCTAACAGACACTGTAGAGGCTCGTGATAGGGTAGAGGCACAGACGACGTGTAAGCTCAAAGACATTCAGATCGTTGTTGCCGAGCTGGAAGATGTGGACAACGCAACGCTGCGCGGCGCGCTCGACAAGGCGCGCGATCATCTGGAAAGAGGCATTGCGGTATTGGCAACGGTGAACGATGGCAAAGCGCAACTGGTCGTCGGCGTGACCAAAAACCTGACCGAGAAAATCAAAGCCGGCGAGCTGGCCGATTATCTTGCCCGCCAGCTGGGCGGCAAAGGCGGCGGGCGTCCGGATATGGCGCAGGCGGGTGGAACAAACGTGGCGGAATTGACGGCGGCCTTGCAATCGGTTTACCCGTGGGCGGAAGAAAAGCTTCGATAAAAAGGCGGCAATGGAAAGGCGATAATTCGCAACATAAGAGCTTAAAGGAAAATGAATGAAAACCATCAAAGCAGCCGTACATAGTTTGGGCAACATCGGAGAAAACGTTATCAACAGCTTATTGTGCGCGCCGGATTTTGAATGCCTGGGCGTCATACGCCGCGCTTCTTCGTTGGGGACACGGCCTTTTGCCTTACAAGGCGCGCCGGATTTTGATTCGCTCGATAATCTTGAAAAAGCGAAGGGCAAGCCGGATGTGGTGATCATCTGCGGGCCTTCCCGTCAGGTTCCTGAGGATGCCCAGTATTACCTCAGTAAAGGCATTCGGACTGTGGACAGTTTCGATATTCATTCCGAAATACCGGCGTTGGTTGCCCAACTGGATAAAACAGCCCGGTCAGCGGGAGCCGCGTGTATTACGGCGGCGGGCTGGGATCCCGGTACGGATTCGGTATTGCGCGCCCTTTTCGAGGCGATGGCGCCCGTCGGTACGACATTCACGAATTTTGGCCGTGGCCGCTCCATGGGGCATTCTGTCGCTGCCCGTGCCGTTGCCGGTGTTGCCGACGCCTGTTCCATCACGATTCCCATAGGCGGCGGCAGGCATTCGCGTTTGGTGTATGTTTTGCCGGAGCGGGGCATCTCCTTTGCCGATATTAAGAAAAAACTTGCGTCCGATCCTTATTTCAGCAACGATCCTTTGGACGTTCGTGAAGTAAAAACGCCTGAGGAGCTTATCGCCGTTGCCGATAACTCTCACGGTGTTCTGATAGAGCGTATCGGCGCGTCCGGGTATGCGTCAAACCAGCGCTTGAGCTTCGACATGCGCATTGATAATCCGGCGTTGACGGCACAGGTGCTGGTATCGTGCGCGCGCGCAGTGACGCGAATGGCGCCGGGGGGGTATACGCTTATCGACGTGCCGCCCGTGGCCATGCTCCCCGGAGAGCGCATGGATCATATCGCCAGGCTGGTATGAGACTTTGCCGGTAGTTTTTTAAGTGTTGCTTAGGCAACGGCGGATGCGGCTTCCCCGGTTTTTATTCGCTTGAGATCCGCCCGCGCGTTCTGGACCATGAAATGCAGGCGGTTGAACAAATTGGCTTCACTGGCGCCGCTGTCCAAATCAAGGAACAACATATTCATTTGCGGATAAAGATCGCGGACGCGTTTTTCAATACCTTTGGCAACAACGTGGTTGGCGATGCAGCCGAATGGCTGCAAGCTTACCGCATTGGTAATATTGCTTTGGGCAAATGATATAAACTCTGCCGGGATCAGCCATCCCTCGCCATATTGTCCGGCCAGATTGATCACCCGTTGCGCTTGCCTGGCTTCGTGATAAATGTTGGGAAACGGAAGGTAGTGACGGAATTTTGACGCGATGCGATCAAGCTTTTTCTGGTAATAGCGAACGGCGCCGTAGATCAGCTTGTCCACAAATGGGAATTTCCCGGCATGTTTTAAATTTTGCGCAACGTTGGCGCGCATGTTCGGTAACTCCTGCAAAAAGAAGCTGGACAGCGGTGCGACGACAGGCTCAATGCCTTGCTCAATCAGCCATTCGATAATATTTTTGTTGCCGATGGAGTTATATTTCACATAAATTTCGCCCACGATACCGATCTTGGGCACGATCTTCGCCGCATCTGAAATTGCATTAAAATCTTTGACGGCTTCGTGCAACAATTGATAAAGGCCGCCAGTATCGCATTCGCTGACGCAGCGTGCGGCTTTCATCATGTAATTATCGCGAAGACGCGCGGCATTGCCTTTTTCCGGCTCGCGCGGCGCGGCGGCGTGATACATCTGGCCGATGCAGTCGGCAAAAAGAACGGCAATGGTGATTAAACGAATATTGCCTTTGAAATTCAACTCAAAGCCGGGCTGATCGTTGGATGCGGCGCCAATCGTCGTGCCGACCGATACGACGGGGATGTTTTCATAACCGGCGTTGATCATCGCTTTTTTGATCAGGCCAAGATAGCTGGAAGCGCGGCATTGTCCGCCGGTCTGGGTAATGCCGATCGCGATATCGTCTGGGTGATAGCGGCCGGATTTCAGCGCGCGGATAATGTCGCCGACCACCAATGTTGCCGGATAACATACTTCATTGTTTGCGTATTTGAGTCCGTAATCAATTGATTTTTCGTCGGCGGGCGGCAGCGTCTCGACTTTATAACCCATTAGGCCGAGCGCGGACGGAATCAGCGGCGAATACACTTCGGAAAAAAATGGCGCCAGAATCATGCGTCGCCGATCTTCGAGGGTAAAAGCCGGGGTCGTCAACGGCGGCGGTGCTTTTTTGGTAAAAGTAACGGGCTGCTCTTTCACGCGCTCCGTCTCTTCGTGCAAAACGGGGAGACGACGATATGCCAAGCTTTCCACAAGCGAACGAATACGCAAACGCAACGAGCCGAGATTATTGATATCGTCCACTTTTAAAAGCGTATGGCTTTTACCGGAGCGGCGCAGCGTATCGCCGATTTCGTCGTTCATGAAAGCGTCCGGCCCACAGCCGAACGAAGTGAGTTGAACAAAATGAACATGCGTTGGTGCTTGCGCGGTCCAGTGCGCTGCTTTCAGAATCCGGTTCGAATAAACCCACTGATTGGTCGAGTGCGCGCGCCCCTCAATATGTTCCAGTTCCTCGAAACGGACAATATCTTCATTGATGACGTCAACGCCGAAATCAGAAATCATTTCGGCAACACGGTGCTGGATCAGATGATCGGTATGGTAAGGGCGTCCTGCCAGGACGATCAGCAAACGCTTGTTGTCCGCGGCATTTTTTGCGATCGTTTGGGCTTTATCGGAAAGTTCTTTGATGTATTGTTTTTGCGCATCTTGCGCTTTTTGGAACGCTTGCGCAAAAATAGTCGCGGGTACGCCGAGCGTATCGACCATATATTGGCGGCACGCCTTTTCCAGCAACACAGCATCGTTAAAGTTAATTGATGGCGAATCGAGCGGCACACCATATTTTTGTTCGGGATTGATCGCGCTGCGGATCACGTCCGAGTAACCGGTAACAATGGGGCAGTTAAAACTTTTCGCTGTCTTGGTATCCTCGAAGCGCTCGAAAACGACAAACGGCATGAAAATGCGATCTACTTTTTTGGCGAGCAAATCGAAAATATGCCCGTGCACAAGTTTCGCCGGGAAACAGATATTGTCGGACATCACGGTACCGACGCCTTTTTCATAAAGGTCGAACGTCGAACGTTCGGACAGGGTGATTTTGATACCGGCCTCGGTAAAAAGTGTGCGCCAGAACGGGTGGTTTTCGTAATAATTCAACGCCCGCGGAATACCGATATTGAGGCTCGCGGCACGCGTTCCGGTAATTGCTTCCTGCGCTTTTTTTGTGGGCAATACTTTACGCGCCAGGCGATTGTATTTAAACGGGTAAATATTTTTTCCCGGCTTGAGCTCGTCCCCCCGGTTTGAGAAGAATTTTTCGCATTTGTTGCCGGAATAAAAGACATTTTGATTGTCAAAAGTGTATTTTCGGACATGGCAATGGTTTTCGCAGCCGAGGCAAATGCTTTCTTCGGCGTTCGGCGTCAGCGGTTTGGTCAGGTCCGTTAACGGACGCGTCGCTATCGCCTCTTGTTTGTGATGGCGAAGCGCGTGCAGTGCCGCGCCATAAGCACCCATCAGTTCCGGCGTATCGGCAAATGCCACATCACGCCCGGTCAATTGCTCAAGCGCGCGAACGGCGTGGTTGCGCATGGTGCCGCCCTGAACGACGATATGCGCACCAAGCTCTTCGGGCGATTTCAGTTTCAATACTTTGTATAAACAGTTCTTGACTACCGAATAGGCAAGGCCGGAAGCGATATCGCTTAAAGTCGATCCTTCACGCAATGATTGTTTCACCTTGGAGTTCATGAATACGGTGCAGCGGGTTCCCAGGTCGCATGGGTGTTTTGCGTGGCATGCGGAAGCGGCGAAATCGGTGGCGGTATGTCCCAGCGAGTTGGCGAAACCCTCAATGAACGAGCCGCAACCGGATGAGCATGCCTCGTTAATATCGAGGCGGACAATGGCGCCGTTTTCGATAAAAGCGGCTTTCATGTCCTGGCCGCCGATATCGAGGATAAAACTGACTTCGGGGTTTAACTTGTGTGCCGCAAGGTAATGGGCGATGGTTTCGACCAAGCCTTTGTCAAAGTTGAAAGCGGCGCGAATCAAATCTTCGCCATAGCCGGTGACGGCAGCGGACGCGATACGCAGTTTTGTTTTCCCTGTTGCGGCGGCGGCTTCCTGAAAGCGTATCAGCCCTTTTTCAACGGTAGCCAGCGGATTGCCGGCGTTTTTATCGTAAAAAGTAAATAATACTTTTTCATCGTTGTCAATCGCGACGATCTTGGTCGTTGTCGAACCGGAGTCAATGCCAAGATAGCAGGCATCTTCTTTCATCAGCAAGAAGTCGATGCGCGGTAATGCGTGCTGCTCTTTGCTTTTTTTCCAGTCGCTGTAATGTTTTCCGTCGTTGAATAACGTGGGCAAATGGGCGCCACCCGCCACAGAAGTTGTTGCACGAGTGTCGGCAAAGCGTGCCAGCAGTTCGTCAACCGTCAGCGTTAGCCGGGCGTGGTTTTTGGCAATGGCGCAGCCAAGTGCCGGAATCAGCGCCGCGTTTTCGGGGACGGTGCATTCGTCTTCGGAAATCGCCATGGCTTTCAGGCAGGCCGTGCGCAGCGACGGAATAAACGCCAGAGGGCCGCCGCACAACAACAGGTTGGGTTGAATATCGCGGCCACGAGCCAATGTCGTGACGACCTGAATTGCGACTGCGTGAAATGCCGAGGCGACAATATCGGCAGGCGGTACATTGCGCGCCAGCAGATTTTGGATGTCGGTTTTGGCAAAAACGCCGCAACGCGAAGCAATAGGATGCAAGGTTTGCGCTTGTTGTGCCAGCGCATCAAGTTCGGAAACTTCAACATTTAATAAAGTTGCCACCTGATCGATGAACGCGCCGGTGCCGCCGGCGCAACTGCCGTTCATGCGAATATCCGGCGCTCGCTCCGGATCGAAAAAAATCATTTTGGCGTCTTCTCCGCCGATATCGATCAGGGTGCGGATTTTCGGCAGCCGCTGTTTGACAACTTCGGCGGCGGCAATAACTTCCTGCAAGAAGGGAATGTCGTATGATTCGGCGAGCCCCATACCTGCCGATCCGGTGATGGTAAGGGCGATACGTGCATTATTGCCGATAATTTCACGCGTATGATTGAATGCGGTGTTCAGCTCGGCAGCGATGTCGGTATTGTGGCGTCGATATGTGGAAAAAACAATTTCTCCCGAGGACGGATTCACAACCACAATTTTTAATGTGGTGGAACCAACATCAAGTCCGGCATGAAATTCGGCAGTGGTAAGCATGGTGTGTCACTCCGTAAGCGAAACAGCCGTTTTTTCGATAACAGGTTGCTTTTTTACCGATGGCGTTTTTTTCAAAGAAGAAGGTTTGTTTTCCTCTTTTGGGCCCAATACGGGGTTGGCGATAAATTTTGGGGCAGGGTCTTTGAATAATCCGCGCAACATCTGCATCGCGATGGCTTTTTGTTCACGCATGAATTGCGGGAAAGCTGTGGAATCGTTTTCAAAAAATACTTCGTTGAGCGCAGGGCGCGCCAGAAACGGGAAAAGCAGCGGCCCATACATGCTGACAAAAAGATGGGCGAGCGGGCTTTCGCCCAAAAGCTCCACTTTCATCTCGTCGTGAATCTGTTGTTGAATGCGCTGCAGCGAGCCAAAGTTGGTACTGTGCGAACGAATCAGCGCGACCAGTGCCTGGGGATCGCGTTGCACCTCCATCAGCATGAAATGTGGTATCAGCGGATCGTCGATGAGCAGGTCAAGATAAACGTCGATGACCCGTTCAATTTTGACCAGCAAAGGCAAGTCGGTTTCGATAATCGAGCCGATCCGTGGAATAATTTCATTAACGGTGTTGAGTAAAATGGCGCGAAAAAGCGTTTCTTTTTTTCGGTAGTAGTAATGAAGAAGCGTGCGGCTCATCCCTGTTTCATCAGCGATGTCTTTCATGCTGGCACCGGCAAGGCCTTTTTTCAGAAAAACAACTTTGGCGGCTTGAAGAATTGCGCGTTCGGTTTCGACCATGTGCGCATTATAACAACATGTTTGACACGCATGTCAAACGGTCGTGTCAATAATAATTATGCCGGCGCATTTGTCTTGTCTCAAAAAAACAACTACTTAAAACCGGGGAGACCTGAGACGATTGTTTTATTTAGATAAATAATTGTGAAATAAGACTGATTCGGCCAAGCACAGCGGAAGGCATAAAAAATGTATGTGAGCGATGGCGGTACGAATTTTGTGGGAGATACATCCCGCTTTGCTTGTTTTTTTAGGTCACCAAAATTTCCAGAATAACCACCACGGCTTCTCTTGGCTGTCTTTTTGAAGCCAGGGGCTTTCCGGGAACGAGGCGGTCATCACGCGGCGCGTGTTCATCAGGCCTAACGCCTCTTCGTTCGATGGCGTCATCGGATGGTTCAAAAGTGAGGATTGTGCGCGGTTGATTGCGGCAAGGTAAGCGCCACGATTGAAGTAATAGAGCGCGGCATGAACTTCATGCATACCCAACGCGTTGGCAAGATAAGTCATGCGGTACCGGCTGTCTTCGGCGTAGCGGCTGTCGGGGAAACGATCAACCAGCTCCTTGAATGCGTCGAATGATTCCGTCAGCGAGCGTGGATCGCGCTCGGACAAATCCTGCTCATAAACATAGCCAAGAATGCCTTGATCCTCGCGGAAATATATAAGGCCTTTCAAGTAGTAAACATAATCGACGCTGGGATGATTGGGATAAAGGCGGATAAAGCGGTCGCACGCGGCAATGGCGGCACTGGTTTCTTTCAAGCGATAATTGGCATACGCCGACTCAAGAATCGCCTGCTGTGCATAGCGCCCATAGGGGTAACGCGCCTCAAGGCTTTCGTAGAGGCTGACCGCGCGCGTATAATTGCCGTCGGACATGGCGCCGCGCGCTTCCTGATAGATCCGTTCGGCAGACCACCCCGATGTTTCTTCCCGGACTTCCAGCGAACTGCAACTGGTCAGCAGCACACAGGCAATCAGCATCGCGACCGAACAAAGGCGTGTTTTGAACATCATGGTTATGCGGTGAAAATATTATGAACTTCGTTATTATACCTTTACATCGGCAACCATGAGCTTTTCCCGGGAATTTCCGCAAGAGTTTATCGTTCCCAACGAGTACGTTGGTTTGCGTCTGGATCAGGCGCTCGCACAAATGTTGCCGCAGTTTTCGCGGAGCAGGCTCAAGCAATGGATCGACGCTGAGGCGGTGACGGTTAACGGCGTGCATTTCCCGCCAAAAGCACGGTTGGCGGGCGGCGAAACGATACGCGTCAACGCGTTGCCGCAGATCGAAAGCGAAGCGTTGCCGCAGGACATTACGCTTGATGTCGTGTATGAGGACAAATCGCTGTTGGTGATCAATAAACCCGCTGGCCTCACTGTTCACCCGGGCGCGGGTAATCCGCAAGATACGCTGATGAACGCGCTGCTTTATCATGATAAGGCGCTGGCGCATTTGCCGCGCGCGGGCATTGTCCACCGCCTCGACAAAGATACCAGCGGATTGATGGTGGTGGCGCGCAGCGAGGAAGCGCATATTGATCTTGTCCGACAGCTGGCGGCGCGTACGGTTAAACGTGAATACCGGGCGTTGGCTTGGGGCGATTTTCAACGCGACGCCGTTATCGAAGCGCCGATCGGGCGGCATCCGACCCAGCGTGTCAAAATGGCCATAGTCAGCAGAGGAAAACCGGCGCGCACGCATGTGTTTGTCGAGCAACGTTTTGGCGAGGTTACCTGGTTGCGCTGCCAGCTTGATACCGGACGCACCCACCAGATTCGCGTACACCTTGCCGCGAGCGGATATCCGTTGGTTGGCGACTCGGTGTACGGCAAAAGGAAGGCGCCGCTTCGGAACGACGATGCGCGAATCGGCGCTTTATGCGCTTTTCCCCGGCAGGCGCTGCACGCTTTTCAATTGGGATTGGTTCACCCGGCCACAAAAGCGTTGATGCGATGGCAGGCGGCATTGCCGGAAGATATGGAGGGGTTGCTGGAAAAGCTTAAAAGCGTAGCGTAAAACGAAATGAAACGGGTTGCCACTTGCGCGAACGAACTCATTGAAAAACATCCTGCTCAAAAACCTATGTTTCAACGGTATATCGCCAGCTAAAGAAATAAATGTACCAATTCGCGGTACAATCTTGTTGACGCGACTTGGCGTCTACAGAAAATAATATCAATCAAATCATCGCATAATAATAACCGCGGCTGCGGATGCTGGCGATTCTTGCGCTGCCGTTTGCGTGTACGCCCAGCTTTTTGCGGAGATTGCTGGCGTGGACATCCAGGTTGCGGTCATACGGCTCGGGCGCGCGGCCCAATACGTATTTGGTCAATTCGGCCTTATTGACCGGCTCGCCCGGTTGTTTGAGCAGCGCTTCAAGAAAACGGCTTTCCGTCAGCGTCAATGTAATTTTTTTCTGGTTGATTTCAACGTCGCCGCGTTGAGGATAAAAGACCAGATCGCCGACGGTCATCGTGTCGGGTACATTGATGCCGGCCGGCGTTGTGGCACGGCGCAAAATGGCGCGAATGCGCGCCGTCAATTCGCGCGGGTCGCAGGGCTTGGCAAGGTAATCGTCGGCGCCAAGCTCTAAACCGAGAATGCGATCCAGCGGTTCGCCGCGCGCGGACAACATCAATATCGGCAAGGTTGGGTAGTTTCCCCGCAATGTTTTCAACAATTCGAGGCCGCTGCCGTCGGGCAGCATCACATCAAGCACCACACCATCGGGCACATGTTGTTGTAGGGCAGCGATTGCGCCTTGCGCGTCATGGCGGCAGTTTGCCTGAAACCCTTCTTGGTTGAGCCAATTGGCGAGCAGTTCGGCCAGCTCGACATCGTCGTCAATGATCAATAAAACGGGTGTATCGCTCATGATTTATGATTCAACGGAAGTTCGATATCAACGACGAAGCCATGCGGGGTAGCGTTACTGAAGCGGATGGTGCCGCCGTGGCGCTCAATGGCCCGGCGGGCAATGGCAAGGCCAAGCCCGTAGCCATGCGTGGTTTGGCCCGGCGCGCGGAAAAACGGTTCACCAAGTTTTTTCAGCACTTCCGGCGGGCAGCCGGAGCCATGGTCGCGGAAGCGAATATGCGCCGTTTGTTGCTCGCGCCACAAAGAAATATCAACCGGCCGGTCAGGCGGGTTGAAACGTTCGGCGTTGCGCAGCAGGTTGGAAAAGGTTTTGTCGAGCCAATGCGGCCAGCCTTCGATATCGATGTCTTCGGATGCCTCAAACTGTATTTGAAGATCACGGTGTTCATCAATGATGTCCTGGAGCAGCGCGTTGAGATGGATGGTTTCGGGCATTTCTTCACTGCTGTCGAAGCGCGCCAGCGCTAGAATTTCGCCGATAAGTTGGTCAAGCCGATCACATTCACGTTGCAGTTGTCCCCAGGTTTGCGGGGCGATGGTTTTATGTCCGGACTGCTTTTCCGCCAACCCCAGCGCAATGCGCAGGCGGGCAAGCGGAGAACGCAATTCGTGCGAAACATCGCGTAAAAGCCGGCGTTGCGTCGTCAATTGCGTCTGCAGGCGTTCACCCATGCGCTGAAAATCACGTGCCAGTATGCCGATTTCGTCACGGCGCTCGCCGAGATATGCGATCTGCCCGCTCTGAAAACTGGTTTCCTCCAAATCTTTTACCGCCGTGCGCAGACGGCTAATCGGTTTGGTAATCGAGCGGCTCAAAAGCCAGCTGACCAGCGACAGCGCAAGAACGGTAAACAGTAAAGTCAGCGGTATGAGTACTGTGCGGCTTTGCCAGGCGCGAAAGCCATCGGCGGGCAACATGAAGCGGAATAAATATTGTTCGCCGCCGGCGCTGGTGTATTCATAAGTGGCGCGACGCACATCAACATTTCCATAGTTGGCCTGACGCATGCCAAGTCTTTCGCCGCGGCGCATGCCCATACCCATGCCGCGTCCTTGCATGGGCGGCATATGGTTCTGATGCATCATGGCGGAAAGAACATCACCGTCGGAGGAAAGCACCGTTGCGTAAATACGATGCTCCTGCGCCATTTTGCGCGCGTATTGTTGGGCGGCATCAATGCCTTGTTCTTCGTAGAGTCGCGTCCAGCCGGGCGCGTATTCGGAAAGGTATGGGTAAAGCGAAACGATGAAGCGGTCTTCAATCATCCAGCGCCCCAGCCCAAACGTCAACGCGGCGATGACGGCCACGGCAATCCAGAAGCTGATAAAAATTCGCCAGAACCAGGAGCGCATGCTTAAATACCGGACACAATAAAAAATATCATAGCATTGTTCACGAACCATTCACGACATACCGCCGATTTCACGATGAATACAAAATCAACGCTCAAGAAGCGCGAAGACGGCACGCTTTGCCGAATCATAACGAAAGCAAAGGCGAAGCGGCACCGGCAAAGTGTAAAGATCGGGTAAATCTGTTAGGTTTTTTTCCGGGGATTGTCGTAAGGCTTCAGATTCAACGATTGCTGGCGCACGCGGATGAATTTGAGCGCGTTCAGTGTTTCTTTGGAAAGGTTGGCGGGCAGTTCAATGACGCTATAGTTTTCGTTGAGCTGAATGCGGCCGATGGCGCGGCTTGTAATGCCGCCTTCGTTGGCAATCGCGCCGACAATATCGCTGGGCGTTGCGCCATGCTTACGGCCGACATCAATGCGGTAACGGCGTAACGGTTCGCCGTCATGGGATTCTCCGCTGCTGTGGTGATTGCGCTCGCGTTCACGTCCGCGTTCGCGCGGCTCTGCTTTGGGGTCAGTCAAGCCTTCGGCGCGCAACGGACGTTCCTGCTGGACAAGGAAGGCGAGGGCGGCGGCAATTTCATGGGCATCGGTCTCGGTTTCGGCGGATAGTTCATCGACAATCGATGTGAAGAAATCAAGCTCTTCGCTTTCAATGACATGCAATATTTGCTCTTTGAATTGCGCGACGCGACGATCGGCAACGGCCTTCTTGCTGGGCAGGACCAACGGTTCAATCGGCTGGCGGGTCGCTTTTTCAATCGCACGCAGCATGCGAATTTCGCGCGGAGCGATAAAGAGGATGGCGCTGCCTTGCCGCCCGGCACGGCCGGTGCGGCCGACGCGATGCACATAAGCCTCGGTATCGTTGGGGATGTCGTAGTTGATGACGTGGCTGATACGTGGAACATCGATGCCGCGCGCGGCGACATCGGTGGCGACAACAATATCAATAGTTCCTTTTTTTAATTGCTCGATCGTGCGTTCGCGCAATGTTTGGCTCATATCGCCGTTGAGCGCCGCCGCGCCATAGCCGCGCGCTTCGAGTTTTTCGGCAAGCTCGACTGTGGCTGTTTTGGTGCGTACAAAGATGATGGCCGCGTCAAGGTGATCTTCCACTTCCAGGATACGGGTGAGCGCGTCGAGTTTGTGCAAACCGGCAACCTGCCAATAACGCTGGCGAATGGTGGTAACGGTCGTCGTCGTCGATTTAATCTGGATTTCTTCGGGCGCGCGTAAATAGCGCTGGGCAACGCGGCGGATCGCGTCCGGCATCGTGGCTGAAAAGAGTGCGGTTTGCCGTGTTTCGGGGACGTGCTGCAAAATCCACTCAACATCGTCGATAAAGCCCATGCGCAGCATTTCATCCGCTTCATCGAGCACCAACGTGGTCAGCTCGGAAAGATCCAGGCTTTTCCGCTCAATGTGGTCCATCACGCGCCCGGGCGTGCCGATCACGACATGCACGCCGCGCGAAAGCTGTTTTAACTGCAGCCCCATCGCTTGACCGCCGTAAATGGGCGCAACGTGAAAGCCAGACAAATGGCGCGCATAACTTTGACACGATTCAGCGACCTGAATCGCAAGCTCACGGGTCGGTGCGAGAATCAGCGCCTGCGGTTTGCGTTTTTTAAGCGCGATGCGCTGCAAAATCGGCAAGGCAAAAGCCGCTGTTTTCCCGGTGCCGGTTTGCGCCAAACCAAGAATATCCCGGCCTTCCAGCAGCGATGGAATACACGCTGCCTGAATCGGCGAGGGCGCTTCGTAGCCAAGATCGGACAAAGCGCGAAGCAACGGTTGCGATAAACCCAGTTCAGAAAAGAGCGGTAAAGCGGACATACGGTTTCCTAAAGAACGAATAACGCGCAAGATGCTGCGCAAAGATACATGTTAAAGCGGAAAGTGCGGTTACGGTAAAAAACGTGTTAAAAATACTCGTGTGCGGCAAGATATCGCCATTGTCCTAAGGGCAGGTTGCCCAAGCGAACATTGCCGATACGCACACGTTTCAAGCCGACGACGCGCAGGCCGACAGCATCGCACATACGGCGGATCTGACGTTTCTTTCCTTCTTTGAGTACAAAACGCAATTGATCGTTATTAAGCCGTTCCACCAGCGCGGGTTTGAGCGGCTTGTCGTCGAGTGATAAGCCGTGCTTGAGCAACGCCAAGCCGTCATCGTCAAGCATGCCTTCAAAGCGCACCAGGTACTCTTTTTCTACCGAGGAATCACTGCCGACCAGGCGACGGGCAACCGTACCGTCCTGCGTCAAGACGAGAAGGCCAGTAGAATCAATATCCAGCCTGCCCGCGGGTGCCAAACCGCGTAAATGCAACGCGCTGAAAGCAGGATCGTCTTTTGCGGCAAACAAATTATCCGGTTTGATCAATTCCACGGCTGCCGGATATTGATCTTCCGGCTGACTGGAAACGTAGCCGACCGGTTTGTGCAGAAGAATAGTGACGCGCCGCTCCTGCTTCTTCTGCGCCTGCGGCGCCAGCACAATTTTTGCATCCGAGGACGCTCGCGCGCCCAAGGCGATTACCTGTCCATCCACCGACACCCAGCCACGCTCAATATACTCATCGGCTTCACGCCGTGAGCAAATGCCGCGCTCGGCCAACAGCTTGGAAACACGGATGCCGCTTTGCTCGGCAGCGCGTTTTGGAGCAGGAGATATTGCTTGTGTACCACGCAGCGGGGTGGGCGATAAGACAGGCAACGACGCGCGTTTTTCTTCAGCCGTTTGGATTTTTACAGCAGCCGTTTTTTTTCGCCGCGCCCATGGTTTTACCGAAGCAGTTTTCTCATCATGCCGCGATTTTTTCCCTGTGGTTTTTGGCAGGCGCAGTGTCTTTGAAGGAATGGTCATCGAAACGGAATCAGTACGCGTTTTTGCGTATCAAAAGCCCCGGGATAACCGGGGCTCTGTGAGGAAAAAAGCATTTTTAAACGCGGCGCTTGTATTCGTTGGTGCGCGTATCGATTTCGATTCTGTCGCCGGTTTCGACAAACAACGGCACCGAAACTTCCAAACCGCTGGCGATTTTTGCAGGCTTCAAAACTTTGCCGGAAGTATCGCCGCGCACAGCGGGCTCGGTGTAAGTGATTTCGCGCACAACCGATGTCGGCAATTCGGCGGAAATGGCGCGGCCTTCATAAAACGTCAACTCGCATTCCAGACCCTCCTCAAGATAGGCAACGGCGTCACCAAGGCTTTCCGCTTCCACTTCGTATTGGTTATATTCCTGGTCCATGAAGACATACATCGGGTCGGCAAAATAGGAATAAGAAACATCTTTCTTTTCGAGCTGAATCGCGTCGAATTTTTCATCGGCGCGGTAAATGGCTTCGGTGCCGTTGCCGGTCAGCAGGTTTTTCAATTTCATTTTTACCACCGAAGCGTTACGCCCCGATTTGCTGAATTCGGCTTTCTGCACCACCATCGGATCTTTGCCGATCATCACCACATTTCCGGAGCGCAGCTCCTGAGCTATTTTCATTACCATAAAACAATCCTTGTTTGCTTGATCGAAAGCCGCTAAAGGATGGCTTCCGATAGGGCTTCTTAGAGAAAAACGGCGCCTGATACGGCTTACGTGTCAATAAAAACGGAAAATTATAAACCAGAATGCGGTAGTGCATCAAAAACATATTTAATGACATTAGCTTTAAAACACTTAGCCCAACAGTTTTTGTGCCATGCTTTTTGTCGATGAATGCTTTTCCGATCGGTAGAATGCATATTGCACGAAATCAGGCAAATGGCCTAATAAATTGTTCCATTCACCGGCAGATGAAAACTCCCCAATACCATTCCACGTCTGCATGAAATGAACGAATACATCTTTTTCCAATTCGGGCATTTCATCCGTGTAACGCGCCAGAAAATCTTCCAATTTTGAAAAATGCGCGTTATTTTCCTGCCGATACGCTTGCCAGATAAAAGGCTTGCCCGCCCAGATGGCACGCACCAGCGAATCTTCACCGCGTACGAAGTTGAGGTCGCACGACCAGAGCAGGCGATCGTAATCATCCTGCGATAGAAACGGAATGGGAATGATGCGCAGCATATTTTCATTGTTCTGTTCGCGCCATTCATGAATGGCGTTTTCAGCAACGCCTTTGGGCGCCAACAGCGCAATAGGCGTTTCGCTTTGGTTCCAGATATTCAGAAGCTCGGTCAAGCGCGGCGTATCGTAACAAAAAAGGCTGATAGCCAACGCGTCCTTCGCTAGCAGAGGAGCACCGAGTGAGGCGAAGAACGCAGCGCGGTTTTCCGGCGCTTTCTGGAAAGTATCGCGTTTCTGGATCAAATCTTTTTCGCGCAATAATCCGCCGCTTTTTTCGCTGAAGCCCGGAAAAAAGAAATGGCGCGGTATGCCGATATTGGGTGGTGGCGACGGTTTGCCGTGCATATCGTCGACAAACGTTTCGGCGGAAAGGTATTCAAGGATAAGCCATTTCGGCTTTTGGTCGTCGGCAATATCGTTGCCGGGCGGAAAATCGCGCGCCAACGCGTCGAGCCAGCGTGGCGGCAGGCCGCCGCCGAAGGCGTCGATGATCACATCGGGCCAGACGGCAGGCGGTTCTATATCGGTTGTCAGGCGGCAAACATTGATCTGCGCGATTGTTTGCTCGTCGAGCAGGGGATCGGTTTGCGGCTGGATTTTCGCCAGCGTCGCCAGATCGTCTATCCATAAGGTGACGCGCAAGGCATGTTCGTTGGCGAGCTGGCGTGCTAGGCGAAAGCTGACGCCGGCATCGCCGTAGTTGTCGATGATGCGGCAGAAGATGTGCCAGTTGAGGCGTGGCTTCATGCGCTTTGGGGAATGAGGCGGCTCAATACAAAGAACAGCGCGGCGCTGGTCACGACCGACGCGGCGGCGGGCGTATCGAAATAGAGCGAGAAAAGCAGCCCGGCGATCAGTGAAAAAAATGCGATAACGCTGGCAAAAACAGCCATATGTTCGGGTGAGCGGGCAAATCGTTGCGCGGTCGCAGCGGGAATAATCAAAAGCGCGGTGATCAGCAGTACGCCGACGACTTTTATCGCGCAGGCAATGATCAGCGCGACGAGCAAAGTAAATATTGTCTGGGTACGGCGTACGGGAACGCCTTCGGCGGATGCCAGCGCTTCATCGACGGTAGCGGCGAGAAGGGGGCACCAGATGGCCATCAATACGGCAAAGGCCATGCCGCCGCCGCCCCATATCCAGACAAGGTCGTTATTGGAAACAGCCAGCAGGTCGCCGAATAGGAAGGTGGAAAGATCAAAGCGGATGGCGTCGAGGAATGACAGCGCGACCAGACCGAGCGCCAACGCAGTGTATGAGAGCATGCCGAGCAGTGTGTCGGCGGCAAGACGCTCGCGCGATTGCAGAATGACGAGGAGTATGGCGAGCGCTAGGCAAACGATGAGCACGCCGATGGTTGGCGATAATCCGAGGAGAAAGCCGAGGCAAACGCCGAGCAGGCCGGAATGCGCCAGCGTGTCGCCGTAAAAAGCCATGCGTCGCCAGACGATAAAAACGCCGAACGGCCCGGCGATCAACGCAATGCCCGCGCCGCCTAAAAATGCGCGTAACAGGAAAGGCGATTGCAGCATGGCGATGAATTCATTCATGCTTTGTATCCTGATGTGTGTAGCCGTCGTGCAACCCGTGTTCGTGATCGTGATGGTGGTGATACGCGGCCAGGTGTTGGACGTTGTGCGCGCCGAACAGCGCAAGGTATGCAGGATCACGCTGTAATGCTTCCGGTTTGCCGGAGCAGCAGATGTGATGTTGCAGGCAAATGACCAGATTGGATGACGCCATGACCAAATGCAGATCATGCGAGACCAGCAGAATGCCGCAACGTAATGTGTCGCGGATATGCCCGAGTAAATCGTAAAACGCGTTTTGTCCATTGACGTCAAGGCCTTGCGCTGGTTCGTCGAGCAGCAGCAGCGAAGGGCGCGGCAAAAGCGCGCGCGCCAGCAGGACACGCTGCCATTCGCCGCCGGACAGCGTATGCACCGAAGCGTCGATCAAATAAGCGATACCAGTTTGTTCGAGCGTTGCCAGGATTTGTGCGCGGTTTGCCTTAACGCTGAGTGTGACAAAACGCGCCACGGTCAACGGCAGCGTCGGCATGATCGAAAGTTTTTGCGGCACATAGCCCAAACGCACGCCGGGTTTGCGCCACACCGTGCCTTGGTCTGCCGGGATCAGGCCGAGCGCGATTTTCAAAAGCGTCGATTTGCCCGCGCCGTTCGGGCCGATTAACGTCACGATCTCGTTCTGCCGCAGCGTTACGCTGACATCGTCGAGGATGACGCGTCGGTTGCGCACGAAAACAATGTTCCGCAAGCGAAGCAGGTCGGCATGATCGGGCATAGAAGATAAGCACGGGCTGTCGTTGAATAGCGATATGATATACTGATCGCGTTTTTTCGTTACAGATAACAGATAAAAATGATGCCTACTAATTTTACAAACGTCATGAAATTGTCACTGCTTGCAGTGGCGTTTTTGCTGTCGGCGCAGGTTTGCGCGCAGCCTAAAGTGGCGGTCAGCATCATGCCGGTGCATTCTTTGGTGGCTGGCGTCATGGATGGCGTGGCAACGCCTGACCTTTTACTGCCGGGAGGTGCATCGCCGCATACTTTTACGTTGCGGCCCTCCGATGCGAAAATGATTAGTCAAGCCGATATTGTGTTTTGGGTCGGCCCGACGCTGGAAGGCTTCATGGAAAAAACGCTTGCCGTAAGCAAGGCAAAATCGGTGGCGTTGATTGATTCGGTTGGCGCGCGTTTGCCGCCGCGCGAGGGCGGCGTCTGGGATGAGCATGAGCACGGTGATGATCATGGGCACGATCATCATGACGATGATCATGGTCACGCGGCGGTTGATCCGCATATCTGGTTGGATCCGGTGAATGCGCAGGCCATGGTCGGCGCGATTGAAAAAGCGTTGGTCGAAGCGGATGCCGTTCATGCGGCGCGTTATCAGCGCAACGCGGCAGCGCTGCGTGAGAAATTGCAGGCGTTGGATAAAGAGTTGGCAGCGCTTTTGGCGCATGACGGCAAGGCGTCGTTTATCGTTTTTCATGACGCATTCCAGTATTTCGAGAAACGCTATGGTTTAAGCGGTGCCGGGTCGATTACCGTGAACCCCGAGCAAAAACCTTCGGCGAAACGGCTTGTTGCTTTGCGCGAGCGTGTGCAAAAAAGCAATGCGCGTTGTGTGTTCGCCGAGCCGCAGTTCAACGATGGTCTGCTCAACAGCCTCATCGAGGGCAGCCAGGCAAAACGCGGTACGCTTGATCCGCTGGGCACACGCGAGCAGCCCGGAAAAGACGCATACTTTTTAACAATGCGTCATCTTGCACAGGCTGTTCATCTTTGCTTGAGCGACCAACCGTAATATTAACTGTGGAAAAACTGCGGCGGCATGCGCTGGATTTGCGCAACTTTGACTTACGCGGTGCTTTTAACCACGATCCACAACGCGCGGAAAAACTGTCGTTGTCGTTTGGCGATTGGCGTATCGATTTTTCCCGACAAAAAATCAACGATGAAACGCTGGCTTTATTGCGCGAATATGCGGAAAAAACGGATTTGCCGCGTTGGGTTGCTGCGCTTTTTTCCGGCGAAACATTAAACCATACCGAAAAGCGCGCCGCATTGCATACGGCGTTGCGGCAACAAGAAGAGGGCGCATCTTTTGCGCGTCGGGAAATCCTACGCGATGTACGCGGTGCGCAGCAGGCGATGAAAACGCTGTCGGAACGGTTGCGTTGCGGGGCGCTGTTGGGCGCAAGCGGAAAGCCTGTCAAGGCGGTGGTCAACTTAGGAATAGGCGGATCGTCGCTCGGCCCGCAATTGGTGTGCGACGCGTTACTGCGTGTGGACGATTTCGATGTGCGCTTTGTTTCCAACCTCGATGCCGAGGATTTGGAGCGGGCGCTTTTGGGGCTGGATCGCGAAACAACGTTGCTTATTGTCGCCTCCAAAACATTTAAGACGGAAGAAACATTGACCAATGCCCGCGCGGCACTTGACTGGTTGCAAGCCGATGGCGGTAACAAGCAAGAGCTGTTAAACCGGCATTTTGTCGCGGTCACGGCAAGCGATGAAGCGGCCAAGGCGTTCGGCATTGCGCCGGAGAATATTTTACCGCTCTGGGATTGGGTCGGCGGACGCTATTCTTTATGGTCTGCCGTAGGTATCACCATCGCGATACAGTCCGGCTGGCAAACATTTGTTGATTTACTTGCGGGCGCTGCGGCGATGGACAAGCATTTTCATGAGACGCCTATTGCGCACAATGCGCCGATAATGCTGGCGTTGATCGACTGGTGGAATACTTGCTTTGCGCAAATCGGCGAACGGATTGTCGTGCCTTATGCGTTCGGCCTGCGGTTGCTTCCCGCTTATCTGCAACAGTTGCTTATGGAAAGCAACGGTAAACAAATCGACTGGGACGGCAATGATTTGCATAAAACGGCGGGGGCGCGCTCGGCGGTTTCGGTATGGGGCGGTATCGGCACCGACAGCCAGCATGCTTTTTTCCAGTGGCTGCACCAGGGCTCGCATCGTGCCAATATTGAATTTATCGTGCCAACCCGTTATCGGGGGCAATCGCAGCGCGTCGGTTTGTTGGCGCATGCCTTGGCGCAGCCGCAGGCATTGATGTGCGGACGCGATTGTGATTTTGAGATCGATGCAGCGAATGCAACAGATGAAGACATCGCGCGCGCCGCGCGCGTTTGCCCGGGCAACCGAGCGAGCACCATGCTTCTTCTTCCCGATTTGAACGCGTGGCATCTTGGCGCTTTTCTGGCGCTTTATGAACATCGGGCGTTTATCGAAGGCGTACTCTACCGCGTCAATCCGTTCGACCAGTTTGGCGTTGAATTGGGCAAAGCGCTGGCGTGCCCATTACACAACGCGCTGGAAAGAAATACTACGCTTGCTGATGTCGATGCCGCGACACAGGCGCAGCTTCTTTACGTGCAACGTTTTCGGAAATAAGCGTCACCATGCGCACTTCGGATAAAAAAACATCGAAAACGACGCAGAAAATGAAGCGTGTCAGTGGCAAAAGTTTTTCGCCGGACCGAAAAACGCTTTTTGCCCAGATCGAACCGCGTTGGGTATTGGCAAGCGCAGACGGCACAGCAGTCGATGTACGGTTATTGCCGCTTCTGGAAGCGATTCACGAAAGCGGATCATTGCAACAGGCAGCGCAAACCATGGGGCTTTCGTATCGTTACACGTGGGCGCTTGTACATCCGTGGGCAGGTCCGGAGGGGTTGCTGCTGTTATCGCGCGGGCAGGGAAGCACATTAACCGAAGCGGGGATCGCGCTGATTGCGCAGGTGGAAAAAGCGCGCGCGCGCTGGCACGATGAGGCGGAGCGTTGGCAAGATCTGGAAATTCGTCTGGAGACCGCGCCAACACGAAAAATCCATATTATGGCAAGCCATGATTTGCTGTTGATGGACATGCAGTCGTTGGCGACAAAAAAAGGTATTGATCTGGAAATCAACTTTAGCAACAGTGCCGATGCGTTGCGGGCGTTGCGCAAAGGCGGTTGTGATATCGCCGGTTTTCATATGCCGTCCGAACCCGGGCAAATACTGCACCGCTACATGAAAACCATGTTGGGCGATATTCCCAATCTGGTGTGCCGCCCGTTATTTGCTTATACACAGGGGCTGATGTTGCCGCGTAAAAACGCGCGGCGCGTGAAGAACCTGAGCGATCTGGCGCGTCGTAAAATTTCGTTTGTCAATCGGCAACGCGGGTCGGGTACGCGCCTTTTGTTTGACGCGTTGTTGAGCGAGGCGGGCATTGATCCGATTCGGATCATCGGTTATGGCAATGAAGAGTTTACGCATCATGCCGTTGCCGCGACAATCGCGGCGGGCGCTGCGGAAGCGGGTTTCGGCAATGAAGCGGCGGCGCGGTTTTTCAAACTAACGTTCGTTCCGCTCATGAAAGAAAAATATTATCTGGCGTGGCGCGACACCAAGATCTTCCGCGATATTTCGCTGCAACTCGTTGCTTTTCTCGATAGTAAAAATTGGCGAGGTAAGATCAGGAAAAAACCTGGGTATCGGTTTGACGATGACCCGTATAACGACGATTGATAATGGCCGATAAAGCGACTGGTTTTTATTTGACGCGGCGGCCAGTATATTCCTCCTCGATATTGTCGCGATAGAAACTCCACGGTGAAGACGCAGTGGAAAAACGCCGCCAGGTTTCCCGGGAAACACGTTCGAAAACAAAAATGCCGGAATTCAATTCTACGGTGAGCGATTGTGTTTTTTCATCGTAACCGGCGGCGCGCAGATTGCCGCCGGAGAGCTTTTTCATTTCCATGATCGGATGCGCTTATTAATAGACATCCATTTCTTTTAAGCCGCGGCGGTCTTCTTTGCGCTGGCCAGTGTCTTCAACATCGTAGGGCTTGCACTCCAGCTTTTTGGTTTCTCCGGGCGGGCCGAAAGTGATGTCTGTGCCTTTACCAAGCAGTTCGTAATCACCGTTGGTATAAAGAATGCCGCGCGACGAAGGCATTCTGTAAAGATAGATCCGGGTGCCGCTGGCCATGAGAACGCGCACTTCGTCGTTGTCGAAACGCACCAAAAGGCGCTCGCCGTCCCATTGGCACTCAACCGTATTTTTGCGCGCTTCTTCATCTTTTTTCTTGCTTGCCGATGGCAGGCATCCTGTTAGAACGAAAGCGGTCAAAACCAAAAAGATCAGGGAAAGCAGCTGTTTTTTCATACAAACCTCGCAAAATCCAAAATTTGAACAAGCATACCACGCGATCGCCTTAGCGGGGCTTTAAGCGATAGCCGCTTGCGATATCCTCAATGTCCCAGCCCGAAACGTTGATTTCGTCACGCAGACGATCGGACTCCGCCCAATTTTTTGCCTGGCGTGCGGCAAGGCGCTGCTCGGCAAGCGCGGCAACCGCTTCGGGGATATCGATTTCTTGGGGCGCCCACGAGCCAAGCCGTAAGCCGAACACTTCATCAAAGCGCAGCAATGTCACACGTTTGGTGGCGGGATCGAGTGGGCCGCGCAATATTTCCCATGCTAAAGCCAATCCGCGCGGTACGTTAAGGTCATCGTTGATTTCCGCGGTGAATTGCTCAAGTAACGCGGTATCCGGCGCGGCTTTTTTATCTTGCGGCAATATGAAAATACCCTGGCGCAAGCGGTCAAGAGCGGTTTGCGCCGCGTCCAGCGCTTCCCAAGTAAAACTAAGCTGTTTGCGATAATGCGCGGTCAGGCATAAATAACGATAAGCAAGCGGATCGTAGCCGCGATCGGCCAGCGACTGAATGCGCAAAAACTCGCCTGCCGATTTTGCCATTTTGGCGTCGTTTAGCAGCAGGAAATAACCGTGCAACCAGAAATTGGCCAAGCGGGTGCCGGCACGCGCTTCGGTTTGTGCGATTTCGTTGGTGTGATGAATCGGGATGTGATCTTCGCCGCCGCAGTGAATGTCAAAGAAATCGCCGAGATAATGTTCTGCCATCGCCGAGCATTCAATGTGCCAGCCGGGAAAGCCAACGCCCCATGGACTCTCCCATTCCATCTGTCGCTTTTCACCCGGAGGCGAAAATTTCCACAGCGCAAAATCGGTAACGCATTTTTTTTCGCCAAGGCCGACACGTTTGCCGCCTTCCAGGCCTTCGCGGTTCAAACGCGCCAAGTGCCCGTAATCTTTCTGCTTGGCGGTGTCGAAATAAATGCCGTCGGAAGTACGGTAGGTATAGCCTTTTTTTTCAATGTCGGCGATAAAATCGATTTGTTCTTGAATGTGATCGGTGGCACGGCTTAAAACATCCGCCTTTTCAATGTTGAGCTTGTCCAGGTCATCGAGGAAAGCGTCGGTGTAAATCTGCGCGATTTCCCACGCGCTTTTCCCGGTGCGCCGCGCGCCTTTCTCCATTTTGTCTTCGCCGCTGTCGGCATCCGATGTGAGATGGCCGACATCGGTAATATTCATGACATGCTTGACGGTGTAGCCGTTCCAGCGCAAAACGCGTTTTAAGATGTCTTCGAAGAGGAATGTTCGGTAATTGCCGATATGCTGGTAATCGTAAACGGTAGGGCCGCAGGTATAAAGCCCGACGTAGTCGGGCGATAACGGTTCAAAAAGGCGTAAGGATCGCGTGTAATTATCGTAAAGAGTCAGGGCGGTCATATCGGATGTCGGTATTGTGGGTTATCTGTGTCGTCAAACTACGCCATTATAGCGATGTTGGAGATGTGCCAAGAAGCATGTGCAAAGAGCGCTTTTTTTCACGGGGAAATATTTGCTTCAAACGCTTTTGAGAATTTGAAATAATAAAAGTAGTGTGCTTTTGCCGAAAAATGTTTGTATCAGCACATGCGTGGATTGAGGTATTTTTTTAAAGAGGAAGTGAAAGCGCTTATATAACAATTAGTTATAGACACGTTATATGCCGTATGCGATAAGCGCGAAAATATAGCCGCACATTTTTAATAATTTCTATTGATCATCGGCTTAAATTTTGCTTATAATGAGACCAATTCTCATTATCGTTAAAAATATGCAGGACTTGATATGCCAGTCATAACTCTTGATCAATTGCCGTTTGGACAACAAGCGCTGATTACTCGGCTGACGGAAAATGCGGCGCCTTTCCGCCGCAAATTGCTGGCGATGGGAATTACGCCCGGTTGTTATTTGCGCGTAATTCGTGTCGCTCCGCTGGGTGACCCGATTGAAATCGAGATGCGTGGTTTTCATCTGTGTTTGCGTAAAACGGAAGCCTCGGCCATTGCTGTGGAGGCTTGCCGGATATGAGCAAACCTCATTACCGGATCGCATTGATCGGCAATCCGAACAGCGGCAAAACAACGTTGTTCAACGCGCTGACCGGCTCGCGTCAGCGTACCGGCAACTGGCCGGGCGTCACCGTTGATCGCAAATCAGGGTTTTATGATTACGATGCCGAAGAAATGCACTGCGGCGCGCTAGCGCCGGAGCATAAGCATCGCGGACGGCATGGCCGCAAGCGCATTGAAGTGATCGATTTGCCCGGCACTTACGCGATCGAAAGCTCTTCGTCGGGTATTTCCCAGGATGAATTGATTGCGCGTAATTTTGTCGTCAACGAAAAAAATACGTTGATCGTCAATATCGTGGATGCGACCAATCTGCAACGCAATCTTTATCTGACATTCCAACTGATCGATCTCGGCCAGCCAATGGTTGTGGCGCTGAACATGATCGACGAAGTACACAAGAGCGGCGAGAAAATCGACGTTAAACTGCTTGAGGAGCGGCTTGGTTGCCCCGTTGTGGCAATTTCCGCGCGGCGAGGCGAGGGGCTTCATGAATTGCGGCAAACGATTCATCGGGTCACGGTGGAAAAATGGCGCCCTCAGCCAAAAATTACGACTCTGGGCGAACAGCAGGAAACGCTGTTGAAAGCGTTCCTGGAAAAACAGTCGGAACACAGCGCGCTGCACAGAATGTCGCGTTGGACGTTATTCGATACGCTCTTGCTGCCGGAAAATGATGGGCAATTGGATGCCGAAACGTGCCAGGCTGTCCAGGCATGCCGCGAGGCGCTGTCTTCATGGTGCGGGGGCGAGATCGACATTGCGCTGGCCAGCGCGCGCTACGATGCAATCGACGCGTTATGCCGCGACGTAATTCATCGCCCGCGCGAAGCCAGCAAATCGCTTACATCGTTTCTTGACCGTTTTGCGCTTGGACGCATAACCGGCATTCCCATTTTTCTGGGTGCGATGTATCTGATGTTTTTGCTGGCGATCAACGTCGGTTCGGCGTTTATTGATTTTTTCGACATTTTGTTCGGCACCATATTGGTTAACGGTTCGGCATATCTGCTGGAGAGCGTCAGCGCTCCGGAGTGGCTGGTGGCAGTGCTGTCCAACGGTCTGGGCGGCGGCATCCAGACCGTTTCCACGTTTGTGCCCGTGATTGCCGCGATGTTTTTGTGTTTGTCGTTTCTTGAGGATTCCGGCTATTTGGCGCGAGCGGCGATGGTCGTGGATCGTGGGATGCGTACTATTGGTTTGCCGGGCAAGGCGTTCGTGCCGATGCTGGTCGGTTTTGGCTGCAACGTGCCGGCGATCATGGGAACGCGCACATTGGAAAGCACGCGTGATCGCCTGATGTCGATCATGATGATTCCTTATATGTCATGCGGGGCGCGCTTGCCGGTGTATGCATTATTGGTGGCGATATTTTTCCCGATCAATGGGCAAAATGTCGTCTTTGGCCTTTATCTCGGCGGGATTGCGATAGCGATTTTGACCGGATTGGTACTCAAGCATACGTTGCTGCCGGGCGCAATTACGCCGTTTATCATGGAGCTTCCACCATACCGGATGCCAACGATACGTAATATGCTGACGCTCACATGGGAGCGGTTAAAAAGTTTCATTATTCGCGCCGGTAAAGCAATTGTGCTGATGGTGATGGTGCTGAGCTTCTTTAATTCGCTCGGTACCGACGGCAGCTTTGGCAACGAGGATACGGACCAATCGGTGTTGTCCAATATCGGCAAGACGATTACACCGGTGTTTGCGCCGATGGGCATTGAAGAAAAGAACTGGCCGGCTACGGTGGGCATTTTTACGGGTATTTTCGCCAAAGAAGCGGTGATCGGTACGCTTAACGCGCTTTACTCGCAAATGGGCAGTGTCGCCGAAGACGGAGAAGAAGAGGCGGGCGGTTATGAACCGCTTGAAGGCGTCAAGGAAGCGTTTGCCACGATTCCGGCGAACTTGAGCGATCTTCTTTCAGCGTTTGCCGATCCGCTGGGCATTGGCGGCACATTGGGCGATGTCGACACCGTGAGTGAAGATCAAGAAGTATCGGGTGCTGCCGTTTCCCAAATCCATATTGCTTTTGGTTCGTCGGCCGCGGTGATCGCTTTTCTGATCTTTATTCTGCTTTACACGCCGTGTGCCGCAGCGCTGGGTGCGGTATACCGGGAGGTTGGCGCCAAATGGACGGTAATGGTAGCTGTGTGGACATTTGTGCTTGCCTGGGTGTGTGCTACGGCGTATTACCAGTTGTCGTTGCTTACGACTTCTCCGGCAAGCGCAGGATGGTGGCTGGCCGGTCTCTCGGCAGCGCTGGTCGGGCTGTTCTTTGTCCTGCGTTATTTCGGGTTATCGCAACGTGATATGCAGCGCGATATAAAATTGCCACCGACAAAATCATACGATGGCGGTTGTTGCTGATCGGAGAGGAGCATATGATCCTTCTGGATATGCGTGACTACATCAAAAAAAGAAAAACGGTACCACTGCCGGATTTGGCGCGCCGTTTTGATATTCCCGAAAGCGCCATCCAATCGATGGTAGAGCACTGGATACGCAAGGGATGCGTTGTCGCGCAAAAGCCGATTGGAATCGTTTCAGCAGCGGGGTGCGGCAATGATAGCGGGGGCAGCGGATGCGCCCATTGCGTTGCGGCGGGATGCGTTTCGCAATCAATCGTTTATCGTTGGAAGGCAGAACAATAACTGTCAGGACGATGGCGTGTCCTGCGGCGTAAATGTGAATTCGAGGTGTCCGCTTCCTCGCCTTTACGGGCATCCTTTTGAAAAAGGACGTTGCTGGCTTGTGCGATTGTCAATTATGGTTTAAAAGTGCACCACTTTGTTGTGATTTTGGTTAAGACCTGTTTTTGAATCGGTAAGACTCATTACCGGTTTCGATGATGTGACA